>MDSV01083113.1_pt1 | contig 10342 bp, 9 predicted proteins | sample 810851 | NCBI WGS metagenome assembly MDSV01 (sample SAMN05326640, study PRJNA326480) | marine metagenome | isolation source: seawater | place: Atlantic Ocean: North East | collected 2012
GTATCAAACTGATTTCCTAAAAGCCTTTATTAAAATTAATAAACCTGGTTTGCGCAACTTAAGGTATTATTATGGATCATTTTTATCGTATGTATATCAAATATTTTTTCAATTATATCTAATCTCTAATTCTAAAGTTAAGTTTTCCATAAACCTCTCGAAATTAGAACTTTCATAATTTCATTTGTTCCACCATAAATTCGTTCGACGCGGTTATCGCGATACATTCTTGCAATTGGATATTCATTCATAAATCCATATCCTCCATGCAATTGAAGACAGCGGTCAATAATTTTAGATTGAAGATCAGTTAACCAATATTTCGCCATTGATGCCATTTCAGTAGTTAAGTTTCCATTTAGATGTTCATTTATACAATAATCTACAAACACCTTTCCAATAGTTGCCTCCGTCTTACATTCAGCTAGCTCAAACTGTGTATTTTGATATTCTGAAATGGATTTACCAAAAGCCTTTCTTTCTTTTACATAATCAAGCGTTACTCCTATTGCCCTATCTATTCGTGCAATGGCATATATAGCTATTAAAAGTCTTTCTTGAGGTAACTCTCCCATTAATTGATAAAAACCTTGACCTTCTTCAGGCCCTAAGAGTGCCGAAGCAGGAACTTTTACATTATCGTAAAATAATTCGGATGTATCATTTGACTTCATACCTATCTTGTCCAAATTACGTCCACGCCTGAACCCCTCTACCTCATCAGTTTCTATCAAAAATAATGAGGTACCCTTAGCACCTTCTTTGGGATTAGTTTTGGCTACTGTTATAATTAAATTTGCTAATTGGCCATTTGTAATAAATGTCTTCTGTCCAGAAAGGACATATTGATTTCCCTCTTTCGTTGCCGAAGTCCGTACTCCTTGCAAGTCAGAACCAGCTGCTGGTTCTGACATCGCTATCGCTCCAATTAATTCACCAGAAATAAGTTTTGGTAAAAGTCTTTTCTTTTGATCTTCAGAGCCGTAGTTGAGAACATAAGGAATAACAATTGCATTATGCAGACCTCCGCCCCAGCCATCTACACCAAGTAAGTTTCCCTGGTAAGCAATAACTGCATCGTAGGCAAAACTTCCACCCGGGCCTCCATATTCCTCGGGAACCATTGCTCCTAAAAGCCCCATCTCGCCAGCCTTCAACCATGTCTCTCGACCGACATGACCGCGTTCTTCCCACTCATCATAGTAGGGTAAACAATCACGTTCATAGAACTGCCTACAGGCATCCTCCAACATTGTTAACTCTTCGTTAACCCATGGAGATTTAGGTAAAATCGATATCGTCATTATATTCTTTCCTGTTTATTACCAACTTATATGATTGGAAATGTATCAATCCTGCCGTCTCTTAACTCACCGTCCATACAATCTACAGTGATTTTATCACTGCAACTCCAATATTCTCTCTTAATCATAGCTATAGATACATTTGCTTTTTTCCTTGGTGAATACATAGCTGAAGTTATTTGACCTACACGTTTTCCATTTAAAGTTAACGGCCACGGAGACGAGCAAACTGGACATTTCGAGCCATCAAAAACAAACGCTTTTAGTTTTTGAGATACTCCGTCTGCGGCTATCTTCTGCAAAGCCTCTCTACCTACATAGTCAACCTCGCCGTTTAAGGAGCAATACTTTCCCAAACCCATCTCAAATGGATTATTTTCACGGGTTATTTCATTTCCGTAAGAAAACAGTCCACCCTCCACTCTCTCTATTATATTGGGCGATCCTGGTCTTATATTGTACTTTTGGCCTGCTTGCAAAATAAGATCCCATAAATCTGGACCTAAAACTTTACCTTCTAAATAGATCTCAAATCCTCCTTGACGGGAATAACCAGACCTAGCAATAATCTGCTTTGTCTTTTTAAAGTCAATTTTATCAAACTTAAAAAATTTAATATTTCGAGTTTGTTCACCAAATAAATCTGAAATAAGATCCTCAGCTTTTGGCCCTTGTATAGAAACTGTCCAAATATCAGCCTCTGACACTACGACATCTAACTTTAAACCAATGGATAACCCTATTGCAAAAAGTAACAAATCACTATCTGCTATCGATAGCCAAAACTTTTCTTCCGAATGCTTTAAGAGTACTGGATCATTTATAAGACCTGCATTTTGGTCAATAATTGGTAAATATAAACAATCACCTGCTTTACAGATTGATATATTCCTTGGGGTCATCAATTGAATTAACTTTGACGCATCCGGGCCGACCACCTCTATCACACGCTGAGTAGAAACATCCCACAATTGAACATCTTTTCTAAGATGCCAGTAGTCATCTTCGACACTATGCTTAAATGCTTTTGGTAAAAGCATATGATTGACAACAGAGAAACCGGAGACACCAGCCTGCTCTACTTTGTTGGTATATGCTGTACGCCTAATTCTTCGTGAAAAATTTAATCCAATCGACATTATGATGACTTCCAAACCGTATATGAATTAGGGGATAATATGACTGGAATATGATAACTTCCAAAAACATCATCAACCTTAAATCTTACAGTAATCTCATTGAGTATTTCTGAGTTGAAAATTTTTCTCTCTTTCCAATATTCAGAAACATTAAAAGTAAGCTGATAATTATCTCCAGCAATCAGATCCTTAGGATCAATATCAACAGACAATCTTCCGCCGCTATCCATTCTACTCGAAAAAATACTCTTTTTCGAGATAACGTGTTCAAGTGTGACGGGTATCGCAGAGGCATGAGAGCCGTCAGCTCCGTTTAAGGTATGAGAAGTTAACTTTGCCATTATTCTATAGATGCCTTATCCCGTTTATCAGATGTTGCAGCAACTATTGGGCTAATTACACCTCGACACTTTACATTTATACAGGCTGTTTTTCCACTCTCCATGGCTCTTTTAACGGCCGGGATAATTTCTGATCTAGCTGTAACTAATTCTCCATATCCACCTAACCCTTCAAACATTGTATGGAACGGAATATCCCTAAAATCTGTTGCAAAGTGCCTTCCATTCTCAAAAAGCCTTTCTTGCTGCTGACTAATACAATCTAGCCCACCATTATTATCTATAATAACGGTTATTGGTAAATTTTCTTGGAAAGCTGTTTCTACCGATAATCCTCCAGATAAAAACGCTCCATCCCCACTAATTAAAACAATATTTTTATCAGGATTAAGTGCCTTAGCAGATATAGCAAAGGACACGCCGACGCCCAAAAGACTATAATTACCAGGGTGCATTATTCCACCTAACTTTTTTCCACGCCATCCAGCCATATTTACACCAATTTCAGACCAAAAATGGGTGTTACCACCGTCGAATATCAACCAATCAGAATCTCCTAATGTGGATTGAACATCTAATGAAAGCTGTAAAGGATGAATTCTGGCATCTTTTTTGGCTTCTTCAACTAAATGGTCTTCCCAACTGGCGACCCATTTACCTCTACGAACTTTTTGAAGTTCAAACCATTCGCTCCAAGCTAAATTTAAACTCAAAACATTTTCTAAAAAAGCTCCAGGATCTGATAACAAAGAGTAATCAGCTGCACGATTATATTCCAGTTCTTCATGGCTCCCATTGATACAAACTAACTTCTGATGTTTAGGAAAAAATGGTGGATTCCCAAAGTTCATTTGGTTATCTAACCTACCACCAATCATTAAAACCAGATCAGCTTCTTGAATGGCCTGTTTCGATGGGTGATACTGATGAAAATCAGCTAAACCCATATAAGCATCACATTCCTCCCCTAACAGCTTTTGATGATAAGGTACGTTGAAAATCGGTAACTTCAACTTCACACCAACTTCACGGAGTAATTTTTCGCTCTTTGACCACCAAACCCCATGGCCACCTATAATAATTGGTCGCTCTGAGTTTTGTAATAAGTCCATAACCTTTCTTATACTTTCAGGATTTGGCCAGGCCTTAGGAACGTCACCAGCCTTACGATCAAATGGTCGTTCTGATAATCCTGTTTCCTCATCAAAAGAGGAAAACATAATATCGACAGGTAAACTTATATGAACTGGCCCTGGATAGCCAGTCGTAGCCGCAGTCCATGCTCGGTCAACAAATTCACTAATTCTATCACCGTCGGTAATTTGGATTGAATACTTTACTAAAGGAGCAGCAATTGCGACATCATCGATTTCTTTAAATCCTCCTGATCCTTGACGTTTTAAGGTGGAAGAACCGGTAACAAATATTACTGGACTCCTTTCTCCGCCAGCCTCAAGCATGGCAGGTACGGCGTTTGCAAATCCCTCAGGTCCAACCAGACAAACTGTTGGTTTTCTTGTTATACGTGTGTGACCATCTGCGAGGTGGCCCGCAATCTGTTCATGCGGTGAATTTACAACCGGCATATGACATTCCATAAAACCCTCAAGCGCTGGGTTGCAAAAACCTCCAGCTAATGTGAATACATGGTCAACCCCTTTTTCTTTTAAAGCTCTAGCTAAGATTGCTCCACCGCGAAATGTAGTATCATTTTTCAAAAGATTAGCCTCCCATTCACCAATAATGATTTTATACCTTTATCTCATCAATCTTTAAACTAATATTTATCCGGTATACATTCATCTTCTACCCATATTTTTACAACAGAAAAATTGAATAAACATAAGTTAAAAAAATATTATGCATACCAGAATATTAAAACAATAAGAACGAATTTATATTGGATCTACTAAACAATTCTTATCAATCTCAGTAATTGAGGTTAACCCTAATTGGGCCATTACTACACTCAATTCATCAGAAATAGACCCTAGAAAAGAATTCAACCCACCTTCTCCTCCAGCAGCTAAAGAATATAAAATTGGTCGACCTAACATTACAAAATTGGCGCCCAGGGCAAGTGCTTTAACAATATCATCACCAGTTCTTACCCCACTATCAAAAATCAGTGGAAATTCCTTACCTACTGCAGTTCTTATAAGAGGTAGCCTGTGAAGAGCTGCTGGAGCACTGTCCAGTTGGCGCCCGCCATGATTTGAAACCCAAATAGCGTCACATCCTATTTTTTTTACTCTTAACGCATCATCTGAATGTGTTATACCTTTTATGATTAAAGATCCTTTCCAAATATCCCGCAATTTTGATAAAAAGTCCCAGTCAGCAGCAGATCTATCGGCATCTCTTTTGAATTCCTTCTTTCCATTATTTACAAAATTTTCAGGAAAGGGCACTCCATGTAATAACATTGGTATTGACCATCGAGGATGGCATGCAAAATCAATAAACTGAGCTGGACCAATCTTAAAAGGCATTGCAAAACCATTTTGAAGGTCTCGAATACGCTTCGAAACTTGGGGAACATCTACTGTAAGAACCAACTTCTCATATCCAGCTGCCCTTGCCCTTTCAATGATAGGAAGAGTTTCTTCTAAAGTCGAAGCACTATATAACTGAAACCATGAATGTTCACCCGCCTTATTTCGCATATTTTCCAGTGATGTTGACGCTGCTGTCGAAACAACAACTGGAATATTCTTTTCAATTGCGATTTTTGCCATAAAAGAATCTGCATTAGGACAGCTTAATCCACTCATACCCATTGGTGAAAATCCGAAAGGAAAGCTAAATTTTTCTCCTAATATTGTAGCATTGAGTTTCCTAACTGATACATTTTTTAGGACTCTTGGCTGTAGGTTCACTGATTCAAACGCCATAGAATTTCTTTTAGGTGTACTCTCCGTTCCTGTTGCTCCGTCCATAAAATCAAATATAATTCTTGGGATACGTTTCTTAGCAATCAATCTTGCCTGTTCGGCACTGTATATAACTCTTGGCTTCAAAGGATTTAATAAAGTTGAATATAAGTGATCGAACATATCTCTTTAAATTCCTTAATAGGAAAGCCTAAATTTATAAAAATCAATGTATAAACATATTTGTTTGATATTTGAAGAGAAATAATAAATGTTGGTCTAACACATTGTTAAAACTTAATTAACCTACCGCGGAGTATTCCTTATGAATAAAAAAATTAATAATCAGCCCGTAGGAGGTAATATTAGACCAAGGTTCTCAGGCTCAGGGACGTTTATGAGATTACCTGAAACAAAAATATTGACAGAATTAGACGTCGCGATTTTAGGAATTCCCCTTGATATTGGAACAAGTTGGAGGTCAGGAACACGGTTTGGCCCGCAACAAATTAGAGCAGAAAGTAATATGCTTAGGCCTTATAACATGTGGACAAAAGTTAACCCTTTTGATAATTTGAATTGCGGAGATATTGGAGATATTCCCGTAAATCCGTTTGACTTAAAAGACTCTGTCCTGCGTATTACAAAGTTCTATGAAAATCTTCTGAGCTCGCCTCTAATACCAGTTGCGATGGGCGGTGATCATACGTTAACCTTACCAGTATTAAGAGCATTAAAAAAAAAATATGGTAAAGTTGGGCTTATTCATATCGACGCTCACGCTGACATAAATGATGAGATGTTTGGTGAAAAAATTGCTCACGGGACGCCCTTCAGAAGAGCCTATGAGGAGTCATTAATCGACCCTAACAGTGTTTTTCAAATTGGGCTTCGAGGGACTGGATATTCAGCTTTTGACTTTGAAGAAGCCCGCGGTTGGGGTTTTAATATTATTCAAGCCGAAGAAATTTGGCACAAATCTTTGTTACCATTAGGTGAACTAATTAATTCTCGTTTAAAAGGTATACCGGTTTACTTAAGCTTTGATATCGACAGTCTTGACCCAGCTTATGCCCCCGGAACGGGCACACCGGAAATAGGCGGGCTAACCACGCCTCAGGCCATAGAGCTTATAAGGAGTTTTCAAGGGTTGAATATTGTAGGATGTGACCTCGTAGAGGTCTCTCCTCCTTATGATACTTCAGGCAATACCGCACTAACCGCTGCAAACTTAATATTTGAAATGCTGTGTATACTACCTAGTTCAAGCGAAGCATAGTTACAGATACGAAATTTTTTCAGAAGGAAGAAACTAATATGCAAAAAAATCCGTTCCAGGATACATCAATCGCTACCGAAGACTATGAACTACTACAAAGGCTGCGTGATGAGTTATCAAAAAAACCAGATATTTCTGAGGTCCCAATCGATTTAGCCAGAGCTGCAAGAGATAATAATGAGGGAAACTTCCCAACATATCCTATTAACCCTGCCGCTAAAGATATAAAATTTAAATCAAATAATGGAGGTCCTGGAGTTATCCGAGTTACATATCCAAAGTCGAAACCAGTGGGTATTTATATCCATATACACGGCGGAGGTTGGACATTTGGAAAGCCCTGGCATCAAGATTGGAGAATGAAAAGGTTTGCAGAGGATGTTGGGTGCATAACCGCGTCCATAAAGTATCGATTAACTCCAGAGAACCCTTGGCCAAATAATCTAGATGACTGTGAGGAAGCAACAACTTGGATTATGGATAATGCTAACGAGAACTTTGGGATAGAAAATTTTATTATTGGAGGTGATAGCGCAGGAGCACATTTAAGTGCATCAACTCTTCTTCGGTTAAAAAATAATTATCATATCAATAATTTTGTTGGCGCCCTTTTTACCTACGGTGTCTTTGATTTAAATCTAACACCTTCAGCAAGAAATTGGGGCCTTGAGAAATTAATATTATCAACACCTGCAATGGAATATTTTATTGAAAACTTAAAATTGGGGAACTTGTCGAGAACAGACCCATATTTGTCGCCATTATATGGAGACCTGCGTGGTTTACCGAACGCGTTCTTTCAATGTGGGACGTACGATCCATTAGTTGACGATACAAGTTTTATGGCTTCTCGTTGGCAAGCTGCAGGAAATGAAAGTTTAACAACTTGGTATCCTGGAGGGATTCACGGTTTTGACCTTTTCGATAGTAAGCTGGCAAAGAAAGCAATAGAAGACTCTATAATATTTTTAAAACAAAGATTTACAGCAAATGACGGGTGATTTCAAATGGAAGCTCTGAATTCAATTCATGTAGTTTCCTGTCATGCCGAAGGGGAAGTTGGTGATGTCATAATCAGCGGTGTTGCCCCTCCACCAGGTGAGACCATATGGGATCAAAGAACTTGGATACACGATGATAAAACATTAAGAAATTTTATTTTAAATGAACCAAGGGGAGGAGTTTTTAGGCATGTTAATCTCCTAGTCCCACCTAAAAATCCAAAAGCTGATATAGGTTGGATAATAATGGAACCATCCCACACTCCCCCAATGTCTGGCTCTAATAGTATCTGTGTTTCAACAGTATTGTTGGAGACAGGAATAATAAAAATGGTAGAACCGATTACAACTATAACCCTTGAGGCTCCTGGAGGATTAGTAAAGGTAACAGCACACTGTAAAGACAAAAAAGTAATATCTGTTACTATACAGAACTTAGATTCGTTTGTTTACAAAAAAGATGTCAAACTTTGTCTCCCTAGTTTAGGTGAATTTATAGTTGACGTAGCCTATGGTGGAGATAGTTTCGTTATAGTTAACGCAGAAGATTTTGGCTTCAAAATAATAGAGTCTGAAGCAAAAAAACTGGCTGAACTTGGAATGGAAATTAAAAAAGAAGCTAATAAACAGCTTGGCTTTAATCACCCAACAAACAAGGATTGGAAACATATTTCATTTTGTCTATTTGCTGGCAATTTAATTAAAGATGGAACGAACTTATTTGCGAAGTCAGCCGTTGCTATTGATCCTGGAAAAATCGATCGATCGCCGACTGGAACAGCAGTCTCAGCGAGAATGGCATTACTTCATGAACAGCAACAAATGAAAATTGGCGATATCTTAAAATGTGAATCAATCATAGGGTCGTCGTTTACTGGTAAAATTATAAAGGAAACAAAAATAGGTTCTCTTAATTCAATAACCCCTGAGATCACAGGACGTGCTTGGATCACTGGTAAGCATGAATATATGTTAGATCCCACTGATCCATGGCCAACCGGTTACCGTTTATCCGACACTTGGCCCAAAGAGAAAGAATAGTGCCCGCAAGAGAGCTCACGGGCACTAATGTTTATTTTCTAGTAATATTTATTTAAGGATTTTTCCTACCCAAGCGCCGTCTACAACCACACTTGCTGAAAAACTTCCTGCAACATCACCATTTGCATCAAAGTCTTGTGGCCCAGATCCGCCATTATAATGGATATCACCACCAGCAGCTAATATCTTTTTAGCCTTTGACCATTCACCAGGAAGAATTACTTCACCAGGAGCATTACCGATGGCTCTTAGTGCCCCAGCAATCTTACTTCTGTCAGCTGAACCAGCTTTTTCAATAGCGAGAGCCATCATAAATGCTGCATCATATGAGTTTGGTATAAAAGGTCCCAAAGGATTTAAATCCGCGGCTACTGCCAGCGCTTTCCATGCTGCATAACCGTCAGTAGTTTCATCTGATGTAGATGTGGTAAACGTTGCATCTCCAAGGTTTTCAGCACCTAATTGATCGATAACTTCTTGAGCAAGCATACCATCTGCGCCTAGGAACGTCGAAAACGCTCCAGTTTCCATAGCGTTTCTCATTAAGGTGATTCCACCTGAACCATAATACGCGAACAGAGCAAGGTTATCGGTATTTGCACCCAACGTTGCGACTTCAGATCGGTATGATGCTTTATTTGGTTCGTGAGCTTCATTCGCGTGGATTTTTCCACCTTTTGCAGCATAATGCGCAGCAAAGACCTCAGCTAACCCAGCATTATAATCATCATTAGCATAAGAAACTGATATATCGTTAATACCTTTCGACAATGCTAATTCGGCAAGAGCAACGCCTTGATAGGCATCAGAGGCAGCTGTTCTAAAAACTAGATCAGTTCCATCTTCCATGGTTGAAATTGCTGGTGCAGAGGCAGAAACAGACAAAGTCACCACACCCGCAGGGATTGAAACAGACTCTGCTTGAGCTATTGTCGCACCTGAACAGACAGGACCAACAAGTCCTACAACACCACTTACATTAACAAGCTTAGTAACGGCATCAACCCCAGCTACTGGATCGCACATAGAATCTGCACGCACGATTACAAACTTTTCACCGCTAGCAAACATTCCACCTTGATCATTAATATGTTTTTCAGCTAGATCAACTGCAACAGCCATTGGTGCAACTAGATCTGGAATTGGTCCTGTCATCGCCATTGGATTTCCAACTTTAACATCAGCATTCGCCACACCAACAACTGCTAAGGCAGCAATGCAGCTATATATTGTTTTTTTCATTATATTACTCCTTCATAAAACCCACATTTATTATTATTCTTTACCAGAAGCGGTGGGCCGCGATTCCGGTAATATTCCTAAGGGGTATTTCTGTAGTATGTATTGTAGTAATAACCCGATTA
>MDSV01090782.1_pt1 | contig 10342 bp, 11 predicted proteins | sample 810851 | NCBI WGS metagenome assembly MDSV01 (sample SAMN05326640, study PRJNA326480) | marine metagenome | isolation source: seawater | place: Atlantic Ocean: North East | collected 2012
CGAGCAAAATAAATTTTTTTTATATTATAAATTTTATTTTCTTTATTTAATAATGGTCTTTTTTTGCTATTTTTAAGCCGTTTTATTAATTTTTCAATTGGAACATCCAACCAAAAGCTGACAGAAAATTTTCTTGTAATTTTTCTCACTTTATTACTTAAAAAACCACCGCCACCAAGTGAAATTACACATTTATTTTTTTTTAATTCTTCTATAGTAATCTTTTTTTCAATTCTTCTAAAATAATCCTCTCCTTTGTTTTTAAATATTAAGTTTATTGACTGGCCTTCTTTTTTTTCTATAAGGTCATCAATATCTACAAAGCTGTATTTAAGTCTCTTTGCTAGTTTTTTTCCTAATGAGGTTTTCCCTACTCCCATCATTCCGGTCAAAGTAAGGTTTTTTTCCAATTTATTCACTTTTTGGATTTGCTTTTTCATAAATATGTCTTATTTATTGAGTTTAAGTCAAATCTTAAAGTATGCAACTTAAATACAACAGACAACCCAAAATAGGAAATACAATATTTAAATTTCTCATTAAATTTATTCTAGTTATTATTTTATTAATTGTTGCAATATTTTTGATAGAAAAAGTAAAATTTCCTAGCCCCGAAAAAAAATTTAAAATTGATGTTACTAATGAGATCAAAAAGCTTTAGCGTTATATTAGGCTTATTCATTATTTTTTCTTATTCTCATCTTAATAGCGAAGAAAAAATAGATATTTGGAAAAATAATAAAAAAGAAAATAGCCAAAATTCTATTCCAAATTTACCTTCTAAAGAAAGCAATAAAATAAATGATACTTTGTCATCTCAAACTATAGAGTCTTTAGAAAAAATTGAAATTCAGGAAGGCTCTGAAATTCGGTCTGACGATAAAAAGGTTTACGGTATATTTGAACCCGCAAACTTCGACTTTAATTTAAACATGTGGTCAAACACTACAGCAGAAGATTTAAGATCAAGCCTAAAAAGATTAAATAAAATTGATTTATCAAAATCATCTAAAGAAATATTAGAAATTATTTTATTCTCATTTTCTTATCCCCCGCAAGATATGACTGAAAAAGAATTTGTCGAACTAAAAATTAACTGGTTAATTCAAAATGATAGAATTGAATTAATAGAAAATTTCTTAAAACAAAATGAAAACTTTGATAGCAAAAGTAAAGCTGTTCAGTATTTGGTTGATAAAAATATTGCAAGTGCAAATATTAAAGAAGGATGTGAAAAGATAAGATTTATAGATGCCAAGATTAAAGATCCATATTTAGAAAAATTTAAAATATATTGTCTCATCTTCAACAATAAGAAATCCGAAGCACAGCTTCTCTTAGATCTCTTACGAGAACAAAATCAATCAAGCAAATTTTATGATGATAAAGTAAATTTTCTTTTAGGTGTTTCAGAAAAGACAAACACTAAGATTAACGAAAAAAACCTTTTAAATTTTTATCTTTCAAGCATAACTATAGATAACTTTAAATTTGAACCAACTAAAAATACCAAATCTGAGATTTGGAAGTATTTAAATGCAGCAAACTTAATTAAACTTGAGAATGCAGAAGATAAAGAAAAAATAAAGGATTTAGAATTCGCAGCAAACAACAACCAGTTAGATAAAAATACAATTTTTGAAATTTACAGACAAATACCATTTAATTTAAATAACTTGATTAATGCTAAAAATAACTATCAAACTTTTGACACTAGCGACGCTAGAGCGCTTTTATATCAGAAATATCTTTTATCTGAGACTAGTGAAGCAAAAATAGAATATTTATTTTTATTAGAAGATTTATTTAAAAAAGATAATTTAATAAATATTTATTCAGAGTTTTTAAGCAAACAAATTGTAGAAATTGGTGTTGAGAATTTACCAGAAAGATTTCAAGAAACAGCTTCGAGTAGAATTGTTTCTGATGAAAACTCAATACTTGGAAAAATAAAATATAACGACAAAATTATTCATCAATCAAAGATTATGAAATATTATGTTGAAGGAGAAAATAATAAAAAGAAAGTGCAAAAAGAAATTGATAAAATCTTTAAAAAAGTTTCAAAAAACAGCAAGTATTTTGTATCTGCTAAAGATTTAGCTTTAGCAGATACATTGATAAAAGATGGTTTTTCTTTACCTTCAAACTTTAAATATGACGAGCTTTCAAAAAAATTTGATGTACCGGAAAATTTAGTAAAATTAATTGATAATGATCAAAAAGCTTTTTTAACTCTTAAAATTGTAGAGATAATAGGTGAGGATGAACTCCATCAACTTGATCCAGAAACTATATATTTTGTAACAAGTCTTTTAAATAAAATGAATCTAGTTACTATTAGAAATAAGGTTTTAAATTCAGCACTACCATTAAGAACTTAATTAGAATATAAAGTTTTTTATATGACAATTAGAAAAATTTTGACTGAGCCCGATCCCTTTTTGAGGCAAAAGAGTCAAATTGTTAAAAATGTAGACGATGAAATTAGATCCTTGATGGATGACATGCTTGAAACAATGTATGATGCCCCAGGTATAGGGTTAGCCGCAATACAAATAGGCGTTCCAAAAAGAGTTATAGTCATTGACTTAAGTAAAAATAAAGAAAAAAAATCACCGATTTTTTTTGTGAATCCAGAAATTATTATAAAATCTGAAAATGATGCATCCTATGAAGAAGGCTGCCTTTCAGTACCTAACCAATTTGCTGAAATCAGCAGGCCAGATATGTGTAAAGTTAAATATCTGGATTACGAAGGTAAGACCCAAGTTTTAGATGCCAAAGGCCTATTAGCTACGTGCATTCAACATGAAATGGATCATTTAGAAGGAATATTATTTATAGATTATTTATCTAAATTAAAAAAAAGTATGATTATAAAAAAACTCTCTAAACAAAAAAAATCATTAGAGAGAATTGTCGTATAAGTTCAAATGTCTTTTAAAATTGTATTCATGGGAACGCCAGACTTTGCTGTTCCTGCCCTAAGGTCAATCTATGAGAAAGGCTATAAAATTTTAAAGGTATATTCTCAACCTCCCCAAAAAAAAAATAGGGGTCAAAAAATACTCAATTCCTCAATTCAAAATTATGCAGAGAAAAATAATATTCCAGTAAGATGTCCTTCTACTCTCGAGGACAGTAATGAATTAGAGTATATAAAAAAATTGAAACCCGATATAGTTGTTGTTGCTGCTTATGGAAAAATTTTGCCAACACAATTTTTAAGATTAGAAAATATTTTATTCTTAAATATTCATGCATCTTTGCTACCTCGATGGAGGGGGGCTGCACCTATACAAAGAGCTATTATGAATAAAGATCAAGAGACAGGTATATCAATAATGAAAATAATACCTGAGCTAGACGCAGGACCAGTGTTACTAAAATCCAAAATTAAAATTACTAGTGATATCAACTACGGGGATCTAACAAAAGTTTTGTCAAATTTAGGAGCTAAATTAATTATCGACGCACTTGAATTAATAAAGACAAAAAATTTTGTTTTTATTGAACAAAATAAATCTGACGTAACATATGCTAAAAAAATACAAAAGTCTGAGTCAAAAATAAATTGGAATGAAAGTGCAGACAAAATTTTAGCTAAAATAAATGCTTTAAATCCAAATCCAGGTTGTTGGTTTGAACTTTTAGGATCTAGAATAAAGGTTTTAAAAGCAGTTGAAGTAACTAGCAAAGGAAGAGTTGGTACGATAATAAATAATAATCTCACAATTGCATGTGCAAAAAACGCTATTCAAATTTTAGAGCTTAAAAAGGAAGGCAAAAAACAGATGCTTGTGGAAGAATATCTAAAAGGCAATGAGATAAGAATTGGTCAAAATTTAAATTAACATGTTTAACTACTTAATTAAAATTGAGTATGATGGGACTAATTTTGTAGGATGGCAAAGCCAGAAGAATGGCAAGTCGATACAAGATAGTATCGAAACTGCATTAAAAAAAGTATTAAGATATAAAGTAAGGATCACTGGAGCTGGACGCACAGACAAGGGTGTTCATGCATTGTCACAGTTTGCGAATTTTAAAACTAAAAATAAAATTGATAATAAAAAAATTTTTTTAAACTCGATTAATTATTTTTTAAAAAAAAAGATGATTTCTATTTTAGATTTAAAAAAAAAATCTGATAATTTTCATGCAAGACATAGCGCAAAATTAAGAACATATGAATATATAATCATTAATAGGCATGGAGCTTTATCTTTAAATAAGAACAGGGCTTGGCATGTAAAAAAAAAAATTGACTTAAAATTGATAAAAAAAGGAGCAAAATTATTAGAGGGCACTCACGATTTCTCAACTTTTAGGGCTGCTAACTGCTCCGCAAAATCTCCAGTTAAAAATATGGAAATAATAAAGATTAGAAAAAAAAATAATACTATTAAAATCAAACTAAGTTCAAAATCATTTTTGCAAAATCAGGTCAGATCAATGGTTGGATGTTTAAAATATTTATCTACAAAAAAATGGAGTTTTGATTATTTCAAGAAGGCTTTTAAATCAAAGAAAAGAATAAATTGTGCTCCTCCTGCACCAGCTTATGGTTTATATCTTTATGATATAAAGTATTAAAAAATTTTTAAACCATACTTTCTCATCGAATTTAAACTTATAAAAAATAATGAAATAAAATTCTGAAGAAAATTTAACTTATTATAATTACTGTTAATTTTCCAAATCCAATAAAGATTTCTTAAAGGATTGCTTTGTAAAGATCCATGTCTAATCCGATATTTTGTTAAAAATTGATTTAAGCAAAAAGCGAAATTAACTTTTTTTAAAATCTTACATTTATAAAAATAATCTTCACAGATTTTTGTATTAGTAAAACTTATTTTTTTTGCTATTATACTTTTTATTACCATTGTGGCAGTGCTTATAGAGGTATTACGAATAAAGTTATCAAAATTCATTTTTTCTGGAGGTTTGATAAATTTTTTTTTTTTACCAAATGTTTCATAATTTGTGTAAGTAAAACTTAAATTATTCTTTTCCATGAAATTAATTTGATTTTTTAATTTTTGTTTTTTCCATATATCATCAGAGTCTATAAAAGCAATATATTTTGATGCAGCTTTTTTGATTGCAAAATTTCTGCAAAAGGCCGCACCTCTATTTTTTTTCATCCAAAAAATCTTTATTTTTTTTAACTTTAAATAATCTTTTAAAATTTTCTTAGTCTTTTCATTAGAACAGTCATCCACAATTATTAGCTGCCAATTTTTGTAAGATTGATTAATGACAGAAAGAATTGTTTCCTTTAAAAATAAATGGCTGTTGTAATTAGGTAATATTATAGCCACTTTAGGATTCCTCCTCATAATTCTACCTATTTAATTAAATTTTTCCAATTGCTGTATAATTTTGGAATATCAATATTTTTATAATGAAAAACATTTTGGAAACTCATTCTGTAAAAATCATCAATTATGAATTGATCATAATTAGTCATAATTTCTTTAAAACTTTTATCATCTCTAATAAATTTTCCACGATCAAAAAGAATCATTATTTTATTAATTAATCGATTATTATGTTTAATGGGATCAACCGATATGAATATGCAATCGTCTATATGAGAAATGAAATTATTAATAGAATTCATTGTTTGATCATCTAAATGATGAATGGCACCATTCATAAATATTAAGTTAGGTTCAAAATTTTTAATATCATTTAGTTCATTTAATTTAGTAATGTCTGCATTAACAAATTTATAATTTGACCACTTAGATTTTAAACTTTTTAAATATTTTTCATTATTATCAATCCCAACATAGCCATCTACTAAATCACTGACATATTTCAAAATAAAACTATCACCACTACATAAATCTAACATCTTAATTTTTTTATTAGTTCCTATTTTAGAAAATATAAATCTAAAAAAATCATACTCATGATTTTTTTTTCTTATGATTTTTTGATACAATCTATAAAATAATGGGTATTGAAGTAGCCAGTTTATCATAACCACGATATAACTAAACTTATATACTAAAATTTAAATTAAAGCAGTTTTAAATTTATATGATTAAATCGCTATCCATAATAATGCCTTTGTTTAACGAAGATAAGAGGTTAAATAAGACATTCAAAAAAATAAAACAATTTATCAAAAAAAATAAGATAAACTACAAAGAATTTATTTTTGTTAATGACGGTAGCTCAGATAAATCTAGTGAAATGATTTTAAATTTCATTAAAAAAAATAAAAAGTATAAAAAAATAAAATTTAATCTTATAAACCTGACTACAAATTTAGGCAAAGGTGCAGCACTTAAGGCTGGGGTCAAAAGAGCTACAGGAAAATGGGTCTTAACATCTGATATAGATTTTTCGGTTTCATTATTTGAAATAGAAAAATGGTTAAAAAAAAAATATATAAATAATTCTAGCTTGATTTATTTTGCCTCAAGAGCGCATCAAAATTCGTTAGTTAACTCTAAATATTATAGAAAATTTGTTGGAGGTTTACTTAGATTTTTAATTAATCTTATTCTTGATATAAAAATCAAAGACACACAATGTGGATTTAAATTATATGAAAAATATACGGCAAAAAAAGTTTTTTCAAAAATTAGCTTTTTTGGTTACGAACATGATATTGAGATTGTGATGTTATCAAAAAAATATAACCTTAAAATTATTGAACTTCCTGTATCATGGAGCCATGTAAACTTAAGTAAAGTAAATATAATTACTGACTCAATAAAATTTTTCTACAAAGTTTTTCTTATTAAAGTTAGATTTTGAGATTAATTATAGTAGAGATTTGTTCCAAATAAAAAAAATACAAAATAAAAATATAAAACAAAAATTCTTCCAAAAGTAATTTTGAAATTAATCTTAAATATAAATATTAATAATAAAATTATAATTGGATCAAAATATTCTTGGTAAAAAGGTTTTACTATTAATGAAAATAATAAAAAATAAGAAGTTAAAATAAAATTCAATATATTTTGCTCTAAGAAGTAAAAAACAAAAAACCAAGATATTAGAATTGCTAAAAAAATAAAAATTTTTCTAAATAAGACTTCATCAAATAAAAGTAACGAAAGTTTCTTTATTATTCCACCACCGTCTAATCGATTATTTATGAAAGAGGTGTCATAGAAAAAAAATAAAGTAATCACATATAAAATTATAATTGAAAATAAGATTATGATTTTTTTTCTCTCATTAAAAAACTGAAATAAAACTTCTTTAGTTGACTTTGACTTTATGAGAATAAATGGGAAAAAAATGAATGCTATAATAGTTAAAGCATAGCCAAAGTGGTGATAATAAAATTGACTTCCTACATGATAGATATTTGAAGGGAAAATACCTCCCCATAATTTTATTAACATTAAATAAGGTATAGAAAATATTAAGTATAAAATTACAGTAAAAATTTTAAATCTAAATGCAAGATTTTTAAAAAAAACGTTAAAAAAACAAATTATTGGGATTATTAAAAATTTCTGATCAAAATAAATTGTTAAAGAACTTAAAAATGTTAATAAAAAAATATTAATATATTTCTTTGAATTCTTTTGGATATCAGAAAGTTTCATTAATAATAAAATTGATAGTAATGATGTAATAATTGCGTAATTCTCTTCTAATCCCCAGTATGAACTCGTTCTAACAAATGGATTAAAAAAAATAATAGAAGAAAAAAGTAATATTATATTTTTATCAGTTTCTTTAAATCTCTGTCTTAAACAAAAGTAAAATATTATCGGAATTAATAGAGAAATTGTAAAAACAACTTTTCTGAAACCTAAATCATCATCAATTAATGGATTCAAGTATTTATGTAAAATATAAATTAAAGGAGGTCTATTACTAGACTCACTGTATAATTTTATTGAGTCAATTAATGAATTTTGACTGAACAAAGCAATACTTTTTTTTACAAATTTAAAATCACCGTCAAAACCACCAGCCCCCATCGAAACTTCATCAAGTGAAAAACCTACAAAAAAAGAAGTAATGGCAACTAAAACTAAAAAATATGAGATTATGATATTATTAAATCGCATTTAAATTTTATTTTTTATAAGATACTTATTTGATATAAAATTAATAATCGATAAACAAATACATTCTTTTTTATTTAATGAACTTAATAAAAATAATTAAAAAGTATCTATTTATTCAAAATTTAGTCGCATCTATAGTTGCGAAAATCCCCCCATACTTGGAGTTTACGGTCGGCAAGTATTTAGCTATTAAAAAAGCATTATATATTACAGCTCACGATAAAACTTACGGTTCATACATTGAATTCGGTGTTTTTACAGGTAGCTCGTTCAATTTTGCAATGAAAGCAAACGAAAAACTAGATAAACTTTTAGGGAAGAGTAATTGTGATTTTTTTGGATTTGACTCATTTGATGGTTTTGGAAAAGTTGATAAAAACGACGATCACCCAAGATTTAAAGATGACACTTTCTCAGTAAATGAAAATAAAATCCTCAAGAATATTAAAAAAAATTCTAACAATCAGCAATATAAAATAATCAAAGGTTTTTTTCATGACACACTTTTAAAAGATCCAAAAGAATACGGAATAAAAAAAGCCAGAGTAATAATGATGGATTGTGATTTAAAAGAACCAACTACCCTGGCACTTAATTTTATAAAAGGTGTTTTACAACAAGGCACCATTATTTTGTTTGATGATTATATTTTTTATAAAGGGGATGAAGATAAAGGAGAATATGGTGCATTCAAAGAATTTCAAAAAAAATTTCCATCCATAAAGTTTAGGGAGATATTTGGGTATGGTTATGGAAGTAAAGCTTTTATAGTGTCTAAAATTTAAAATCTAAGTGATTTTTCTTTTTTTCTTTATTCTCCATCTTGAACCTTCTCTTACTATATACCCACAACAATTTTTTGAGCCACATCTACAAGGATAATTTTTAAAATCTTCATCAAAGCTAAAACCATAATCATAAGAAAATTCTTCACCTTTTTTTATATCTTTTATTGCATTCACCCAAACTTTAAGACCAGCACCAGTTACTTCACAGTTTGGATTGCAAGAATGATTAATTAATCTAGCAGTATTAAATTTAAAATCCCCATCAAGATCATATCTTTTATTTAAATTAAAAAGATAAATAGCTTTGTCGTTATCATATTTTTGATTTTCTTCAGCTTCTTTTCTTGTAATTACTTTGCCTTTGTATTCTATAACTTTGGAACCTTTTTTAATATCTTTAGCTGCGTATAATCCAAAATTATCAATTTTAGATTTTCTAACTTTATAAGACTTCACTTAAAATAATCCTCAAGGATATTTTGATAAATTTTCGTTAAATTTTTTAAATCTTTTAAAGAAACACATTCATCTATTTTATGCATCGTTTTATTTACTAAACCGAACTCGAGGCAAGGAGAAATTTTTCTAATAAACCTCGCATCCGAAGTCCCACCAGTTGTAGAAAACACAGGTGTAATTTTCGTTATTTTCTTAATAATATTTTTTGCCATATAAATTGTTTTGTTAGGCTTAGTAAGAAATGACTCGCCACTTACGTGAAAATCTATTTTAAACTTACATTTATTTTTTTTACTCAAATTTTCAACTATTAAATTAATTTTCCTCTTTAAGCTGCTTGATGTATGAAAATTATTAAATCTTATATTGAACTGAGCTCTAGCACTTGCTGGAATAACGTTAGTAGCAGTATTATCAACATTTATAGATGTAATTTCTAAGTTTGAAGGTTGAAAGTTTTTGTTACCTTTATCCAACTTTTTTTCATTAAGTTTTTTACATATTTTCACTAATGTATTTATAGGATTATTAGATAGGTGAGGGTAAGCAACATGTCCTTGTGATCCAGAAATCATTATTGTCCCGGATATGCTGCCACGTCTTCCTATCTTTATCATCTCTCCAAGTTTATTCGGATTTGTAGGCTCGCCTACGATACAAAAATCTATTTTTTCTTTTCTTTTTTTTAAATAGTCGACAACTTTTTTTGTTCCATTTATTGCCAATCCTTCTTCGTCACCTGTGATTAAAAAACTTATTGATCCATTAAATTTTTTTCTTTTTTTTATAAATTTTTTAACTGCAGACACAAAACAGGCAATAGAGCTTTTCATGTCGTTAGCCCCTCTACCTATTAAATGATTTTTTTTAATTGTTGGTTTAAATGGATTTACTGTCCAGTCTTTAATATTACCCGGAGGTACAACATCCGTGTGCCCAGCATAACATAAATTAGGACCTTTTTTTCCCAGTCTTGCGTAAATATTTTTAATCGGCTTACTTTTTTTGTTTTTATCTTTAAACTCTAAAATCTTA
>MDSV01100045.1_pt1 | contig 10342 bp, 9 predicted proteins | sample 810851 | NCBI WGS metagenome assembly MDSV01 (sample SAMN05326640, study PRJNA326480) | marine metagenome | isolation source: seawater | place: Atlantic Ocean: North East | collected 2012
AATTCCTCAGCACTATAATTAGAAAATTTTTTATCAAATTTAATTATAACTAAAAAATCTAAATCAATTTTTTTTAAGTATAATATTTTTTGATCAAGACTATTTATTCTATGATGTTTGATGTTTGAGTTAAAGAACATCGTAGGAATTGGTTCAAATGTAATAAGTCCAAATTTCAATCTTTTTTTTTTTGCTTTTTGCCTAGCTTGCTCTAAAACTTTTTTATGTCCAGAATGTATTCCATCAAAATTTCCAATTGCTACTACAGATTTTTTATGAATTTTTTTAATATTTAGATTTTTATAAATTTTCATATTACCAACTTAATTGATTTTGAAAATAATTTGCTTTTACTTTATACTTAATAAGTAATTTTTCTAAATCCTTTTCACTTTTAAATTCCGATCGATGAATTCCCCCTGTTATAAAAACTGACTCAATCTTCATATTGTTTGCTCCTTTTATATCTGTCTTAAGATTGTCTCCTACTGCTAAAACTCTTTTATTGTCATTAAAACATATTTTATAAATTTCTTCATACGGTTTTCCAAAATAGATTACTTCACCTCCTAACTCCTCAAAAGTTTTTGCTATAGATCCAGCACAATATTCTTTTATTTCTCCTTTGTGAACAATAAGGTCTGGATTAGTACAAATCATTTTTTTTTTTTTATGATCCTTTAGAAGCTCTGTATAAAATTTTAGATCTTCTTTTTGATCATCGAATAAGCCTGTGCAAATTATAAAGTCACTATTTTCTAGGCTTGTTTTTCTTTCTTGAATTTTTTCATAAACTAAATTATCTCTTACTGGTCCTAAATGAAAAAAAGAATTCCCAAATTTTAAATTATTTAATGCTATCATAGCTGCTTCTCCAGATGTAACTATGTTTTGTAAGTACTCCTCATTCATTTTTAATTTTTTTAAAAAATTTTTAACTACTGAGCTAGGTCTTGGTGCGTTAGATAAAAAAATAACTTTTTTTTTGTGCTCTGTTAACTTTTTAACTACTTCTATTGCAGCTTCATTTAATTGTACTCCATTATGGATTACCCCCCACAAATCAATAATAAATGTGTCATATAAACTGTAAATCTCAGATAAATGGTTTAATTTTTTCAATTTAAAGGCTCCAATATTAATGCTTATAGAAAAATAAACAAAATATAGCAATATCACCCTTTTTAGATGTATATTATTAAATAATTTAATACTTGAAATTCAACAAAAACACACCATATCAGGACGTACATATAAAATTATAGGAGAACATATGAAATTTAGACCTCTACACGATCGAGTACTTATTAAAGTTCTAGATAGCGAAGAAAAAACAGCGGGTGGAATAATTATTCCAGACACAGCTAAAGAAAAACCTCAGGAAGGTGAAGTGATAGCAGTAGGTCCTGGGGCTAAATCAGAAGATGGAAAGGTTTCACCAATGGACGTTAAAGTTGGAGACATAGTGCTATTTGGAAAATGGTCTGGAACAGAAGTAAAAATAGACGGGAAAGAATACAGTATAATGAAAGAGTCTGACATTATGGGTATATCTAAAAGTAAAAAATAATAGAATTAAAAGGAGATAAAATGGCAAAAATAATAAAATTTAGTACTGAGGCAAGGACAAAAATGCTTAATGGCGTTAATACACTTGCTAACGCAGTTAAAGTTACACTTGGGCCAAAAGGTCGAAACGTAGTTATGGATAAATCCTACGGAGCTCCACGTACTACTAAGGATGGAGTTTCAGTTGCAAAGGAAATAGAACTTGAAGACAAATTTGAAAATATGGGAGCTCAAATGGTTAAGGAAGTTGCTAGCAAAACTAATGATAATGCTGGTGATGGAACTACTACAGCAACAATATTAACTCAAGCTATTGTATCAGAGGGACTAAAATATGTAACAGCGGGAATGAACCCGATGGACATTAAAAGAGGAATAGACAAAGCTGTAGAACATGTAATTCAAAAATTAAAAACCTCAGCAAAAAAAGTAAAAGCGAATGAAGAAGTGGCTCAAGTAGGAACAATTTCTGCAAACGGAGAGAAGTCAATTGGTGAAATGATTTCTAAAGCAATGCAAAAAGTTGGAAACGAAGGAGTTATAACTGTTGAAGAAGCAAAAGGAGTCGAGACTGAGTTAGATGTAGTAGAAGGTATGCAATTTGATAGAGGATATTTATCTCCTTACTTTGTAACTAATACAGAAAAAATGATTACCGAACTGGATAATCCTTTGGTTCTTTTGGTTGAAAAAAAATTAGCTAATCTACAACCTATGGTACCATTATTAGAATCTGTCGTTCAAGCTAACAGACCGCTAATGATAATATCTGAAGATGTAGAAGGAGAAGCGTTAGCAACATTAGTTGTAAACAAATTAAGAGGTGGACTTAAAGTTGTTGCGGTCAAAGCTCCGGGTTTTGGTGACAGAAGAAAATCAATGTTGGAAGACATTGCTATTCTTACTGGCGGTCAAGTTATTTCGGAGGACTTAGGTACCAAATTAGAAAATGTAAAAATTGGAGACCTTGGATCTTGCAAAAAAGTAAAAATAGATAAAGAAAATAGTACTATAGTTGCTGGTGAAGGAAAAAAATCAGACATAGAGGCTAGATGTGGTCAGATTAGAGCTGAAATAAATGAAACTACTTCTGACTACGATAAAGAAAAACTTCAAGAAAGATTAGCTAAACTAGCAGGCGGTGTTGCAGTTATAAAAGTGGGTGGCGCAACTGAAGTAGAAGTTAAAGAAAGAAAAGATAGAGTAGAAGATGCATTAAATGCTACTAGAGCTGCAGTTGAAGAAGGAGTGGTAATTGGTGGAGGTTGTGCATTGCTATATGCATCTCTAGAATTAGATAACTTAAAAGTTAAAGGAGACGACCAAAAAGCTGGCGTTGATATTGTTAAAAAAGCTCTTCAATCTCCGATAAGACAAATTACTGCAAATGCTGGCGTAGATGGAGCAGTAATTGTAGGAAAACTTATTGAAGGTAAAAAGACTTCTCAGGGTTACGATGCCCAAAATGAAGAATATGTCGACATGTTTTCCAAGGGAATAATAGACCCAGCAAAAGTCGTTAGATCTGCATTACAAGATGCAGCTTCTATAGCAGGATTATTGATTACTACAGAAGCAATGATTTCAGATAAGCCAGAAGACAAAGATGCTTCAGCACCTGCAATGCCTCCAATGGGCGGAGGAATGGGCGGAATGGGCGGCATGGGTGGCATGGGAATGTAATATACCCAAGCTATCTAAATCACTTAAAAAAATTAAATAAAATTAACCCCCGACTTTTTGGGGGTTTTTTATATATTGTAGGCCGAATTTACGCCTGAGCAATACTTTGAAAACCTTGACTCTCTTAAATTAATTTTTTTTTCAACATCAAATTTGTCGATAATATTTTTTTCTATTTTTACTTCTAAAACCTTATCATTGATCCTAAAAGGCAATTCATAATTACTTTTAGGGGTAAAAAATTTTATATTTTCATCAACTGTTATACGACCTATTTCCTTTATAGAAAAATAGTAACGATTGTAAACAACGAGAAGTTTTTCTGATAAATTTTCAAATATATCATAATTTTTTACAAGTTTATTCAATTTAGGCAATGAATATGTAAAATTTTTTACAGTAATTTTTTCTCTGTGATAACTGTTTGTTTTTTTTATCTCAAAATTATTTATATCACCTTCATTGTATCCTCTCATTCTTACTTTCAGTCTTGGAGTCAAACCCTCTTCACTTTGTCTAAAAAATTTAAAATTATATGTATCAAAATATAATGTTTTAATTACTCGAGGTTTATATAAAGTTTCAAATTGGTATTTTTTTTTTAATTTTGACAAATCTTTATCTTGAATCAAAAATTTAATTTCATGTCTTTTCATGTTTAATATCTAATTTTCATTGCTTATATTAATTTTTGAATATTGATCAATATCAAATTTTTTAACGTAATTATTGCATTTTAAATTATTTACTTTTAATACAGCGCCTGAAAATTCTGGTTTTTTATTATAAGCTGATAAACAAATTTTTAAATTTTTTAATTCTATATTGTTTAATTCAGTATCCGAACTATCTTTTGAAGCTACACCAGTATTACTATTTTTTATTTTAGCTTCATTAATAAATACTTTAGATTTTTCTCCTACTGAAACAGCTTTATCGCCGCAGAAATCAGCATTCAAATTTTCAATTTTATATTCTCCAAAAGAAAAATCTACACAATCATTATCTGAGCCGGATACAAAAATTTTTTTAAAAAGAATTTTAGAAAAATCTATGTCTATTGCGTCGTAAGCGGAATTAAAAATTTCCACATTATTTATCTTCCCGTTTGAATCTTTAATGTTAATTGCGTCTTCACATATCATATTGTTAGCTATAATATTTACATTTTTAAAATTTGATTTAAGAAAAGTGGTACAGCCGGTTAATAAATTTTTATCATATCTTACTTTGCTGTCTGTAAAATATTTTTTTTCATACTCACCTGAAAAGATCAAAGTTGAGTCTTTTAAGTTACCACTTATTAGTAGTCTTGCGTTATGAATTTTAAAAACAAACTCGTATTTTTTATTATCTGTTTCTATGTTATGAATTATATAAGCAATAGGTTTGTCTAATATAATTTTTTTATTTTCATATTGGTTTAATTTAAGTATTTCAAATTTATCTATTTCATCTAATGACCCTAGGTTAATGGGAAAAGAAATGAATTGATTAACTTTTTTTGACCTTCCACTTTCAGAAATAAATTTCTTATATTCATTTTCACTTATAACAGAGCATGAAGAAATTTTATTTAAATCTAAATTTTTTAAGCATTTGTAAAATTTGTTATTTAAAGAGGAAATATAAGTAATACCATTTGAAGATTTAGTGTTTGTAGGATTATTTTCTTTTAAATATTCTATTATTTGGTTTTTAATCTCTAAATAAGGCTTATAAAAGTTTGATGGTAAATTTGCATTATATACAAAAGGTTCATTTTGTTTATTTAACGAATATTCAATATGCTGACTATAAATATTCTTAAATACACATCTTTGAATAGAAGATATTTTAGCTTTGGATAGTTTTTTATAATGAACCTCAAATTCTTGCATTACTTCTTTATCTATTTCTCTAGAGCAATTTGTAAATGTTGAATGAAACTTAATCATGCCATCATAATAAAGTGGCATAAACATTTTTCGGTAAGGAATATAAATGTACTTTCTATTAATATCATCTAATGCATGTTGTCCGTATTTTTTATGTATTTGTTCAAAAAAATCTCCTCTTATTATTCTGGATTTAAAATTGTCAGACGATATTAAAGATATTGCTTCGGAAGCTATAGCATAAGAGGTATTATTTTTTAAAAAATTACCATTATCTATCACAAAAGATGAAGAAAAATTAGTTTGATAAACTTTGTGACTAAATTCATTTAAATAAAATATAAAATCATTTTTTTTTAATATAGGTGTTTCTGTAATTTTATTTCTTTCTAAAAATTCTTTTGAAGCATCCTCTTGAAATATTGCTTTATAGATATTTCCATTTAAATTAACTTCTACCATTTTTGTAAATAGAGTTGGATAATTTATGTAAGAAAGCATTAAAGTCCAAAATATTTCATTTTCTGATCTTCTAGTTTTTGGTAAAAAAAGATTAAATCTGGTAATTCCATAAAAAGACCCTTCCTCAACTTTAACCTTTAGGCTGGTCAAAGGTAATTCGATATGATCTTTCCAGTCACCAAGAATTCTTATTTTTGAAATTAATTCTTTATCTTCTAAAACTATTTTGGCTTCTGCCCATTTTTTGTATTTTTTTTCAATATTTTTAGAACCGTCAATTTCTCCATCGACATAGGCTCTCATACCTCTTTTTAAATATTTATTGTAATTTGAATTGTCTAATTTAAACTTAATTTCATCAGGTATCTTGATGTTTGTGTAGATATTAGGATTAGCCGAAGCTGCAAAAAAAATAGAATTTAAAAAAAGGGTAAAAAAAATTATTTTAATAATTTGTTTCAATTTCATCTAACGATACGTCATAAGATTTTATTTTAGATGACCATTTCTTGAGAAATATCTCTTGATCACTAAGTTTTTCAAAATGCGCTAATAAATTTATATTAAACAAATTATCTTTTTTTTCTACAGTGTAGTTTTTAACGGAATTTTCTTCAGTTATCAATTTGATATCATTTTCATTCAAAATAGCTTTTAAATTTATAATAATTTTTTTTGAGTCGTTGAGTTTGTTGTTTTTTCTAGAAAATTTTTGAATGAAAAAAGGAAGTATTGATAAAATAAAAGTCAAAACTAAAGCTATTGCAATATCTACTTTGCAACTTATCCCAAGCGTTAAAAGACCAAAATAGTGAACTAGCTCATATGGTGTTCTAATTGGAGTTCTGAATCTTACAATTGATAGGGCTCCAAGCATTCCTATACTTAGAGCAATATTGCTTCCAATAACTGTAGTGATTAACAATCCTATAATTGGTAAAGACATACCTACGTATAAATTGAAGTTATTTCTTAACCATTGATAACTAAAAAAAGAATGGGTGATGGTGATGATTAATCCGCCAAAAATACATATGAAAAGTTTTGGAAGAAGTAAGATAAATTCGATATTTTCAACAGAGAGTTTTTTATAAGTTGCAAATAATATTTCTAAAAAGTTTTCCATTTTTAAGAGATTAATAGACCATTAAATTCTTTCTTGCAAACAAATTCAGTTTATAGAGGTTCAAAGTTTCTTTAGTTTCTACTAATTTTATTTAAAAATTTTTCTAAAAAATTTTTTTTAAATTTATTTCGTAAAGACTTTTTAGAGACTATTACGCATGCTGATGAACTTAAAATTAAACCATCTTTTAAAATTCTTAATCTATTAGCTTTGAGTGTTGCTCCTGTTGATGTTATATCAGTTATAATTTCCGATTGATTAGTAAAAGGATATATTTCTGTTGCCCCTAGACTATTTACTATTTTGTATTGAGTTAAGCCTTTGGAATTTAAAAAATCATTAGTGAGATTAGGATACTTTGTTGCTATTCTTAATTTGCTAGTATTATTATTTTTAAAATTAAAAGAAATTTCTTCTAAGTCAGCAATAGTTTGAACATCTATCCAATCTTCGGGGATTGCAACAACTAAATTTGCAAAACCGAAATTTAAATTTTTATAAATTTTAATATTTTTTTTAATTCCAGGCAAAGACTCCTTTAGTAAGTCTAGTCCTGAAATTCCTACATCGAGTGATCCTTCTGCTAATCTTTCAATTATTTCTCTAGCGTGAAGAAAAATCACTTCATTATTCTTTAAATTCTCTACTTTGCTAATATAGCTTCTCTTAGAATTCTTAATATTTATTTTATTTTTTTTTAATATTGATAAAGAATTTTCTTTAAGTCTTCCTTTGCTGGGTATGCCAATCTTTAATATTTGATTTTTCATATTTTCAATAAATTATCGTAATTAATAGCGCCCCCAATTGCTGAAATTTTTTTCTTAGACCCTAGGATTTGTAAAAGATTATCGTACCTACCTCCAGAAGCTAGGTTTATTTTTTTTGATTTTTTATAAATTTCAAAAACTAATCCGGTGTAATACTCAGCACCTCTGCCTATACTTGTCGAAAAAATAATATCGTTATTTTTTATATTTAATTCAAATATATCAAATTTGCTTAATTTTAGATCTAATTTATATTTTTTTTCAAAATTTTTAATTATGTGTTTGCCTTTATCAAAACTACAATTAATATTTAAATACTCTTTAACTATTCTGCTAATTTTTTTTCCATCTATTTCTGATCTAGGTTCATTGATTTTTTTTTCAAATCTTTTTAAAATCTCAGAAATTTTTCTGCCAGCAATTTTTTGATTCTTATTTTGCTTTTTCAATTTTAAATATGATTTTTTATCAAGGTCAAATACACTTTTTTGAAGATCAGAAGCTGTCTCAAGTCTTAACAGTAAATCTTTAAAATACTCCGGTCTCCAAAAATGTCTTTTTAACCGAAATTTCCACCTAGTCGGTAGCATTAATGAATCAACCAAAGCATTGAATAAATTTAAATCGTTTATTTTAATAATATTTTTTTTTTTTGTTATTTTTGTTAACGAACTATCTATTAAATTAATTATATCAGCATCAATCTTTTTAGAAGTTGAGCCAATTATTTCACAACCAAACTGATTACGAACCAAGGACTCCTTGCTAAAGGTTCTTCTATATGCCTTGTCAAAATAAGTGTATTTATACACTCCACTTTTAACGTTTTTAATATAATCTAAACAAGCAGAAATTGTTAGGTCAGGCCTTAAACTAAAGTTTTTTCCACCATCATCTTCGAATGATAATAAAGATTTTTTAAATATTTCTCCTGATCTTTCAATTATTATCTTGGACTCAATAATGTTATCGAAGTTTTTAACTTTAAAGCCTTTTTTTTTAAATAATTTAAGTAGATTTTCAGAGAATTTTTTTGATTTCATTACATAAATTTTCAACTTCTGTAGAAATTTCTTCACCAGTCTTCAAATTCCTCAAAGTTGCTTTACCTGATTTGATTTCATTTTCGCCATACATAATTACTGCTGGAGAGTTTATCTTATTTGCATATTGCATTTGTTTTTTTAAGTTACCTTCTCCAGAATAAATTTCTCCACTTATATTGGATTTTCTTAATATCTTTAATATATCGAAGTATTTTTTAAAATTTTTTTTATCAAATAAACATATGATCACTGGTTTAATCATCTTGATATCAAATTCTTTTTTTTGCATTAATGCATAAACCAGCCTGTCTATACCTATTGAAATACCAGTTGCGGGGCAATCTAGATTTCCAAAATTGCTTACAAGATTATCGTATCTACCACCCCCACCTATCGAACCGAATTGAATGTTTTTACCTTTTGAATTTTTAACTTCAAAGTTTAGATTTACTTCAAAAATTGGTCCAGTGTAATATTCTAGTCCTCTTATGACTGAGGGATCAAAATTATAATTTTTAAAATTATAGGCTTCAAAAATTTTAATAATTTCTTGAATATCTTTTGATTTTGTATTTTTATCATTAATTCTTTTTTCTATAAAGTTGATTTGTTTTTCTTCTAGTCCTGCGCCTTTAGTAAAATCGCCTGACTGATCCTCTCTTCCTTTTCCCAAAATTTTTTTCACTTCACTCCAGCCTAGTCTATCAATTTTATCTAGAGCACGTAATATAATTGCTCTTTTTTTTTCTGAGTCTATCTTTATTTCTTTAAATAAGTCTTCAGCAAATTTTCTAGAGGAAATTTTAATTGTATAATCATTTTCTGATAAACCACAACTTTCAAGAATTTCCGAAATTAAAATACATAATTCAGCATCAGCCTGTAAATTTTTTGTTCCAATAAAATCTGCATCAAATTGCAAAAATTCTCTATATCTACCTGGGCCAGGTTTTTCATTTCTCCATACTGTTCCGAGTTGGTATCTTTTGAATGGTCTAGGAATTTCTAAATAATTTTTTGCAACGTATCTAGCTAGAGGAGCAGTAAGATCGTATCTTAAAGATAGCCAATTTTTTTCATCTTTAAACGAAAATACTCCTTCGTCTGGTCTTTCTTTGTCAGGTAAAAATTTTCCAATACTATCTGAATACTCAAAACTTGGAGTTTCAAGGTATTGGAAACCGAATTTAACCATAACTTCTTTTATATTTGAAATTATAGTATCTCGGATAAGCAATTCTTTTTCTGTTCTGTCTACAAAACCTAAGGGCGTTTCCTTTAGCAATTTTGTTTTTTTTTCTTTTATCATTTTTTTGGTACAGCTGGGTGGGCTCGAACCACCGACCCCTAGTTCCACAAACTAGTGCTCTAACCAACTGAGCTACAGCTGCATCCTCTGTGTTTTTATCTTAGTTTTGATTAAATTTAAATTTATATATGTATGTAATTATAAGCTAAGCAATAGCTCAGCATGCACTCTGTGAGAGTTTTTTGTACTAGCAAGAAATATTTCGAACTTTTTCATTGCTGGATTTTTAGCAAATTAAGGAATTAATGCAACTAAAGAATTAGGGGACAAAAACAATATCTATAGTGTTCGTGCCCCATAATTCATGATTTGGAAATAAGATTTAAGATGTTTTCTGCAATTTTACTGCTGAAGGACCTTTTTCTCCATTCTCAACTTCAAAAGTTAGTTCATCGCCTTCGTTTAAAAATTTTAAACCGGCTTCTCTAACAGCTGATGAATGAACGAACACGTCTTTTTCTTTATCTTCTCTTTCAATGAAACCATAACCTTTAGTACCA
>MDSV01015620.1_pt1 | contig 10340 bp, 12 predicted proteins | sample 810851 | NCBI WGS metagenome assembly MDSV01 (sample SAMN05326640, study PRJNA326480) | marine metagenome | isolation source: seawater | place: Atlantic Ocean: North East | collected 2012
TTCTTTTTCAAAATATTTTCTTGCATTATTACCCATTTCTAATTTTTCTTTTTTTGTCAAATTTGAAAATCTTATTATAGTTTTTGCTAGCATCTCAGAATTTTCAGATGGTGAAAAATATCCGGATTTTGACTTTATAATTATATCTGAACAGATTCCATCAATAGAGCCAATAATTGGTTTGCCACATGCTAAATATGATTGTAGCTTTCCTGGAATAGTTAATTTAAAAATCTTACTTTTTTTTAAACTTACTAGAAGAGCATCTGCACAAGCAAAATAATCTGACATTTCTTCTGGAGGAAATGATCCCCAAAATTTAAAATTTTTTTCTAATGAATATGCAGAGATTTTATTTAATATTCTCTCTTTATCTCTTCCATCTCCTAATACAATAAAATTTAAATCTTTTATTTTTTTATTTAAAATTCTTGCAGCATCAACGATAGTATCAAAACTCTGAGCAACTCCTATATTTCCTGCAAACAAAATATTTAACCCCTTTGGAAATAATTTTTTTATACTATTTTTCGGCTTAACTATTTTATAAAAAGCTTCAGCATAATAGGGGTAATAAATAATTTTATCTTTATTAACACCTTGACTAATTAAATGTTTTTTAAAAGCAGGAGACTGAACTAATATAGTTTCATAAAATACATATATTGATTTAGTCATCAAATTAACTAAAGATAAAATTAATTTATTGTTAATCTTTCCTGCCGCCTTTAATGACTCAGGCCATAAATCATGAACCCACAAAAAAGCCTTTGCTTTATATAAAAAAGAAGCCAATATACCAATATATCCAACAGTTATTGGAGATGGAGCATAAACAAATATTTTATCAAATTTTTCTCTAATAAAAAAAAGTTTTATTGATCCTAAAATTACAAACGAAACATAATTAAAAAATAACCTTAATAAATTAGAGTTTCCTCTTGGAATAAGGTTTGACCGGTAAACTTTAAGTCCATTTATATTTTCTGTTTTTTTATTAAACCAACCATAACCTTTATAAAAATCACCTCCAGGGTAATTAGGTTTGCCAGTCAATACAGTAACTTTATGTCCCATGTCTCCAAGACTAAAGCATAAATCATTTATCCTAAGATTCTCAGGATAAAAATATTGAGTAACTACTAATATTTTCAATATTATTAATTTGAATCTCTAGTTTCTTCACCCCTTTTGTCTTTCCATCCTTTTTTTCTCCATAATGCAGAATGAGGATCTTTAATTTTCACTTGCGCTGAAGGCCTTCCCTCTTTTGTATAATAATAAAGAATTATTGATTTTCTTGAAAATCCTTTTGGAAAATTTAGAGGGTCAGGGAGTCCATGAAAACTAAAATCATTAGTGTCAAAAACAACTAATCTATTGTGAATTGGAGCAATTTTTTTCATTAATTTTATCCCTTTTTTATCATATAAGCCAAACTCTCCTCCCCAACCTTTCTTCCATTCTGGATTTAAATATAATATTGCATTTACCCTTCTGTTTAATCCTGAAGCATCATGATAGTTTCCATCTACATGTACATCTAATAATCCGCCACTTACTGTTAAATTTAATCCTCCACCGGTAAAATATGGATCAGGCATTAATTTTGGAATCTCTAAAACATCTGAAATCGCATTTAAAAAAAAAGAAGAATTCATTATTCTAATAGCATCAATAATATTTTCTGGAACATCAAATTCTGACCTCCAATTAGTTCTCATTTTAACCTCAATTTCTGGATCATTAGTTTTTTCCCATGTATCTTCATTTATAGAAGGAAAAGATTTTTCTAATTTATCTGCAAACGTGTTTTCAAAAAAATTATCTATTGAAAAATGTTTAAACGGAGAATGAAATAAATTTTCACTATTCTTTATATTAACTATTTTCTCGTAAATTTTTCGAGCATACTTTTTTAACTCTTTTTGATTCATAAATTATATTTATATAATCCTTTATTTTTTTTATAAAATTCATATAAATCTGAAATCATTTTATAATAACTTGGAACTTTATATGAAATATCATTCCTAATAGATTTTAAGCTTTTATCAGAAATAATTTCCGAATAAGGCTTAATTTTTACTTTAACTAAATTAAACTTTTCCTTAATTATTTTTAGCAATTCATATTTACTTATTGGTTCACCATTTGTTACATGAAACAAACCATAAATATTATTTTTAATACAATGATAAATTACTTTTGATAACTCTAGCGTGGTTACTCCTCCCCATAAAACTTTGTCATATCCTTTAATTTTTCCAGATTGCATAAAAATCCAATGCATTAATCCTCTGCCCTCAGAGTTTATTTCTGGACCAATAATTGAAGTTCTTATGGTTAGATGTGGCTTTTCATTTATTTCTCCTAAAAATTTACTTAATCCATAAATATTAGTTTCATTAGGAATGTCTTTTTCTGAATAATTCCCTTTTTTTCCATTAAAAACGCAATCTGTACTTATATGAATAATTTTTGTTTTAAATGGTCTAACTATTTCTTTTAATTTATTTGGAAAAAAAGCATTAACATATATTGAATCAGACACTTTATTTTCTATGTTCTGAATAATTATTCCAATACAATTAATTATAACGTCCGGTTTTATTTTTTTAATTTTTTTTTCTAAATCAAGAATGTCAAAAACATTACAGTTAATTGATTTAGAATTTAATTTAATTTTATGAGAAAAATTATAAATTTTAAAATTTTCATAAATGCTAAGATTATAAAAAAGCATATGTCCAAGCATTCCCTTACTGCCCAAAATTAAAATTTTTTTGGGCATTATTTTTTCCATATTTCTCTATTAATTATTTTAGTGTATCCTTGAATTATTTTAATTACTCTATCCGAAGAATTATTAATTTGATAACCATCAGGAATTTGATTATACCCTTTAGCAAATGTTTCTAAAGAAATAAAAATTGATTGCAATATAGATTTAGAATCAATATTTCCAATTACTATAGTTCCAAAATCTATTGCTTCTGGCCTTTCAGTTGAGGTTCTTATACTTACAGCTGGAAAATTCATTATTGAACTTTCTTCGGAAATAGTACCACTGTCAGAAAGAGTAATAAATGACTCCTTTTGAAGTTTAACATAATCAAAGAAACCAAGAGGTTTAATAAAATTAATTTTTTTCCTAGTATTAATTTTGATTTCTTTTAATTTTTCCTTAGTTCTTGGATGAGTGCTAAATACAATTGGAAAATTGTATTTAGCAACAACATCCTCTAAAGACTTAATAATATTTGAAAAATTATTTCCTATATCAATATTTTCCTCTCTATGAATACTAGCAACAATATATTTTTTTTTATTAATATTTAAATTTTTAAGTATATCACTTTTTTCAATTTTTGTTTTAAAATAATTCAAGACTTCAAACATTGGTGATCCGGTTGAAAATACATGGTCCTTTCTAAAACCTTCAGATAAAAGATACCTCCTGCTATTTTCAGTATAAGTTAAATTAATATCCGAAATATGATCTGCTAATTTTCTGTTTATCTCTTCTGGAACATTTTGATCAAAACACCTATTACCTGCTTCCATATGAAATATTGGTATTTTTAAACGCTTTGCAGATAAAACAGATAGAGAGCTATTTGTATCTCCCAATACTAATAAAGCATCTGGCTTTATCCTAGAAAATAATTTATATGATTTTGAAATAATATTTCCCAATGTATCTCCTAAATTATTAGAAGCAACCTCTAAAAAATAATCTGGTTTTCTTATCTGTAGATCATTAAAAAAAATTTCGTTTAACTCAAAATCATAATTTTGACCAGTATGAACTAAAACATGATCAAAATATAAATCACACTTTTTAATTAATATAGATAATCTTATTAATTCAGGTCTAGTCCCAACAACTGTTAAAAGCTTTAATTTTTTCATTTTTCTTTTCCGGTATACCCAATTTCAAAAAGTAGATTTTTCAATTCTTTATTAGTTAACCTCTTTGCATTAAAAGAATTATACTCATTAATATTTTGCTCTGTAAAATCTCCTTTTGAAAAGAATTTACTATAATTCAAATCTCTATTATCGGCAGGTATCCTGTAATAATTATCTAATTCTTGAGAGATACTTTTTTCTTCTTTTGAAAGTAAAGTTTCATGAATTTTTTCACCATGTCTAATTCCAATTATCTTGATTTGAGAATTAGAATTATAAATATTTTTCATAATATTAGCAAGTTCTCCAATAGTTGTTGAAGACGATTTTTGAACAAAAATATCACCAGATTTTCCGTTTTTAAATGCATACAAAACCAGTTCAACAGCTTCTTCAAGAGTCATCATAAACCTAGTCATTTTGGGATCCGTTACTGTTATATTTTTATTATTTAATATTTGATCTTTGAAATGCGGTATTACCGAACCCCTTGAAGACATTACATTTCCATATCTAGTCCCAACAATAATAGTTTTATTTGAAACTCTAGATTTTGCAACAAAAACTTTTTCCATCATTGCCTTTGATAATCCCATAGCATTAATAGGATAAACTGCTTTATCAGTACTTAGGCAAACTACTTTTTCTACTCCTTTTTTAATTGATGCATTTAAAACATTTTCTGTACCTAATATATTAGTATTAACTGCCTGTATAGGGTAAAATTCACATGAGGGAACTTGTTTAAGTGCTGCTGCATGAAAAACATAATCTACTCCAAATAAAGCATCACTAATACTATTATATTCTCTAACATCTCCTATATAAAATTTGATTTTAGAGTTGTTATACTTAATGCGCATATCATTTTGTTTCTTTTCATCTCTAGAAAAAATTCTTACTTCAGAAAAATCCTCTAATAATAATTTATCTAAAAATGCATTTCCAAAAGATCCTGTTCCTCCGGTAATTAATATTTTTTTTGTTTTAAAAAACTTCAAATCTTAATTATTTAATTATACTATCTTTTTTATCTTTAAATAAAATTATTTCATCCTTCCATTTATCTATCCATTTAATAATAAATTTCTTTGACTCTAATTCCGTTAATTTACATATATCTGCTTTATCCAAAGTCAAAGTTCTTAAAAAAAGGGACATTTCAGTTTATAAACGTTAAACGTTTTAATAATTACTTTATTTTCTTATATTATGATTTATTAGTATAAATAAATTAAAAATTTCACTTTTTTTCTTCATTCGTTAATTTTATATTATAAATAATAAAATGCTTAATTCCCTTCAAAACAAAAATATATATTATTTTTTACTATTAGGATCAATTATTTTTCATAGTATAATAAGTTATGAAAATATAACTTTCAACTTATACTTTAATAATCTTTATGAAAAATACAGCCTTTTCTTCAAGAGTTTTGACTTTTCCGTTTTTACAGAATCCTCTTCAACTTTTCCAATATGGGGATATGGTCTATTTCATCTTTTAGGCAAGAATATTTTAGTTAATCTAATTATTCAACAACTATTATGTTTCTTTAGTTTAGTTTTATTAGATAAAGAACTTTTAAAATTTAAACTTATAGAAAAAATAGAGTTTTTTCGCTTTTTAATTATTCTTTCAGCTCCTTTGTTTCTATTTCATACTCAAATGTGGCCAAAAAGTTTTGCTTCTAGTTTATTTATTTTATCAATTTTATTTTTACATCGTTTTATCAAAACACATAAAATAACATTTTTAATCTCATCAGCTATTTTATATGGGATAATGCAAAACTTTAGATCAGATTATATATATTTATTTTACTTGATTACAGTTTTTATTTTCATTACGAAACCATTTAATTTAAAGGATACTATAAAAAAAACACTATTTCCTATTACTGTTTTAAGTCTATTAATTCCATGGATGATTTTTTCATATTATCAAACTGGAAAACCATTATTAACCTCAACAAATGGAGGTCATGTTCTATTTATAGGTTTAGGACAATTACCCAATAATATATGGGGTATTACGCCTCATGACGATGATTCCGTAAAAACTAAATTATTAATAGAAAAATTTGGAGATAAATATAAATACTTAGGATTTGAAGCCTGGAATGGTATTGAGGAGGATGAGTTTTTAAAAACGGTGTTTTTTAATCTAGTAATAGAAAATCCAAAAGAATGGATTAGAAAATGTTTTTTTAGTTTTCGACTTCTAGTTCTAGATCCCTTTTATGTTGGAAATGTTGGAAATTATCAGCAAAATAAATTTTCTAATATTATTGAAGTTAGAAAATTGGAAAAATTAATATATAGGTTTAAATTTAATGATGCTAAAAAACTTATTTTAAATACAAATTGGCAACTTTCTTTTAAAGAAATATTTCAGCTTTTATATACTTTCTTAACTAAAATTATTGGTATAATATTATTCATAAGTTTTTTAATAAGTACGGTACTAAATTTATATAAATTTGGATTAAACATATTCAAAGAAAAAATTATTGCTTTACTGTTTATAATTATAAGTTATCAAGTTGCTATATCAGTTTTTGCTTTTCACATGCCTGTATATAATACAACTGTTTATGTCTTTTATCTTTTACTCACATATCTTTTATTCCAAAAATATTTATCAATTAAACAATAAATAATAACAAATGAATAAGTCACTAAAGAATTAATAATTCTTAGATTTGATACTCCATGTTCCCTGTTCTCCCAAGAATTTGAAATTACTTTATATTTGAACCCTCTAGTAATAATTTTTAATGGCAACTCTAATGATATACTAAAATGGTTAGAAATTATAGGAAAAATTTCTAATAAAGAATCCTTTTTATACATTTTAAAAGAATTAGTAAAATCAGAATAATCTACACCAAATAAAATAGAAATAGCTTTATTTCCAACTCTATTTATTATTCTCTTAATTACAGGATAATTTTTTGTGCTATTTTTAGTCCACCTATCTCCAAAAACACAATCAAAATTTGGATTTGACTTCAAAAACTTATAATAAACAATTAAATCCTCAACCGAATCAGATTTATCAGCCATCATAATTGAAATTAAATTTCCAGAAGCATGTTGAATCCCTTTAACAATAGAGTTCCCAAAACCTTTTTTATTTGTATTAAGATAAAATTTAAGGTTTTTACTTAATTCCATTAATTCATTAACTGCAATTTGGGTATTATCATTAGAATTATCATCAATTACTATTATTTCAAAATCTATCTTTTGTTTTAATAAAAAATCATTTATAGTAATTAATGTTTCTTTAATGGATTTTTCTTCTTGAAAAGTTGGCATTATTATACTTAGATCCTTTTTCAAAATGTTGTCAATTTTTATCTATAAAATTAATATCTTGAAAGTTGTCAAAACGATATTTGACTTCTTTATAAATTTTAAAATTTACTAATTTTAACAAATTAATTATTTTGTTTTTAAGATCCATACTATATAAATCATCATTATGAACTTCACCCTCTATATGCCTTATTTTTGAATTTAATGATTTAGAATAATAAAATTCATTTAGCTCCATCAATAATCTAACAAGTCTAATTCTTTTTTTTTATAAAACATTTAATAATATTTCAAAATGATACAATATCTGGGTTTTTATCATCCATTTTTTTAGTTAAAGCATTATACCATAATGAGTCTTCTTGAATTTCAAAAACATGGTGGGTCATCTTTTTAATTACAAAAACATCATTTTTTTTTATAAAATAAATTTGAGATTTATCATTTAATTTTCCATTTGAAAGAACCTTAGTAAGTGTGATTTTGATTTTACCTTTCATGACAATAAACAATTCATCAGTAAGTTTATGATAATGATTTGCTCTAATTTGATTCTTCTTTGTTTCAAAATAATTAATCTCCTTCCATGATTTTTGGTTAATAATACCAACAATTTTACCACGTCTGTCTTCCTTATACATGTAGTTTTTATAAAATTTAATCATCCTTTATTAATTTTGAAATATATTCTGTTAGAGATTCAAAGTTTTTAAATTCATCAGATATTAACAATGAGAGATCATTTTGTATATATAAATCATTATTATAATTTTCAATTTTAATTAAATGAGATTTAGAATAATTTATTAATTTTTTAATTAAAAGTCCAAATTCAAACCTATTTAATCTTTCTTTTCCAGAAACATGATATATTCCATTATTACTATCCATGATTAAAAACTTGATGGCTTTAAAAACATTAATTATTGGAGTTGGGCTAAAATAAGTATTATACAACTCAATAGTCTCACTTGATTTTATTTTTTTTATTATCCATTTAAAAAATTTGGAACCTTTACCAATTATTGCTCCAGCTCTTAAAATAGAATAGTTTGGACTATTTAAAATAATATGATTTTCTGCAATCGCTTTTGACTTACCATATTTTGTTGATGGGTTCATAAGATCACTTATCTTATATCTTCCATTAATCCCATCAAAAACATAGTCAGTGGAGATAAAAATAAACTTAACATTTTTATTTATATTTTGATATTGAACAATTGTTTTAATTGGATAGTAATTTTGTTCAAGAGCAAGATCATAATTTTTTTCAGTTATTGTTAAGTTTTTTAAACCAGCACACCATATTATACAACTTGGTTTTTGAGTTTTTAAGAAATTTAAAAAGATATTTTTATCCGTATAGTCAATTTTATGAAATTCATCATTTAAATTATTATAACATGTTCCAACAACAAAAAAATCTGAATAATTTTTAAATTTATTAAAACAATAGTTCCCCAAAAAACCTGAAGCCCCAATTAATAATATTTTATTCAATTTTTTTTTGGATTAAAAAGCTCAATATCACTCTCTATCATTTCTTGAGTCAAACTTTCCAAATTGTACTTGGGGTTCCAGCCTAATAAATTTTTAGCTTTACTAGAGTCTCCCTGCAAACTATCTACTTCTGTAGGTCTAAAATATCTGGGGTCAATCTTAATAATTTCCTGTCCAACTAAAACTTTAGATTTTTTATTTGATTTTGAAACAATTCCTACTTCATTAATTCCCTTTCCTTTAAAATTAATCTCAATACCAATGGATCTTAAAACATTAATAACAAACTGTCTCACTGAACTTGAAACTCCTGTTGCAAGAACAAAATCATCTGGATTTTTATGTTGCAATATTTTCCACATACCTTCAACATAATCCTTGGCATGACCCCAATCTCGAGTTGAATCTAGATTTCCCAAATAAATTACTTTTTCAATTCCGTGATATATTTTAGCGGCGGCAATTGTTATTTTTCTTGTAACAAAAGTTTCTCCTCTAAAAGGAGACTCATGATTAAATAAAATACCATTTGATGAAAATATTCCATATGCCTCTCTATAATTAACTGTTGTATAATATGAAAACAATTTCGCAATTGCATATGGAGATTGAGGATTAAAGGGAGTTTTTTCATTTTGAGGAGTTTCTATAACCTTTCCGAAGAGTTCAGAAGTAGAGGCTTGATAAAATTTGATTTTTTTCTCCATCTTAAGTAGTCTGATTGATTCTAAAAGCCTCAAAGTTCCAATCCCGTCAACATTTGCAGTATATTCCGGACTCTCAAAACTCACATGAACATGACTCATTGCTCCTAAATTATATATTTCATCCGGTTTGATTTTATTTATAACACTTACTAAATTGAGACTGTCAGTTAGATCACCATAATGGAGAATTAGATCCTTATCTTCATCTTGATGTTTTTTTATTAAATGGTCAATTCTATCAGTAATAAATCTGGAGGTCCGTCTTTTTAAACCATGAACTTCATAACCCTTTTCCAATAAAAATTCAGACAAATAAGCTCCATCTTGACCTGTAATTCCTGTAATAAATGCTTTCTTTTTCAACGTTTTGTTTTTAAATCTCCTTCTAAAAGATATTTAACTAAATTTAAAAGTCTACTCTTAACTTTTATTTTACTGTTTTTCAATTGATCTGATTTAATAGCCAAATTAAATGCTTTTGAAATACTTTTGCTGAATTAAGTGCCTTTCTTAACTCATCTTGCTTTTTCTCATCTCTTAAAAAAACTCTAATTTCTTTAATCTCTGAATCTAAAAATCTATCTAAAACAGCATCTCCAGAAGATCCTGTAGCGCCAGCAATTAAAATAGTTCCTTCCTTAAACATATCATTAAGTTAAGTTTGTTATAAAGTTAAACGTTTTTTTTTAAGGTTTTCTCCCATTTAAGTTTTCTGACCTCATTTAAATTTTGGTTAATTTTTTCATAGTACTAAATATTCACCACTATTCTCATAGTAATTTCCATTCATGCCAAGTTTAAAAAAATCAATTGGATGATTATTCCCAATTAATCCGCCTAAGTCAAATATTTTACACTCTTTAGACTTAAAATAAGTTATTGCCTCCCAAA
>MDSV01239392.1_pt1 | contig 10340 bp, 13 predicted proteins | sample 810851 | NCBI WGS metagenome assembly MDSV01 (sample SAMN05326640, study PRJNA326480) | marine metagenome | isolation source: seawater | place: Atlantic Ocean: North East | collected 2012
AATAAAATAAACATGAGATTTATTTTTAATATTAGAAAAAAGAAAACAATCTTTTTTTAATTCTATTTCATTCCAGCCCATGTGAGGTAATTTTAATTTTTTATTCATATTATTTATTTTTCTAACTTCAGCATCAATCCAGCCAAATCCTTTTGTCTTTTGAGACTCATAACCAATTTTTGCAAATAATTGCATTCCAACGCATATTCCTAAAATAGGTTTTCTCTTTTCTAGAACATATTCGTTCAAGGTTTCTTCTAATCCAGAAATTTTTTTAATGCCTGAATAACAATCTTTAAAAGATCCTTGACCAGGTAAAACTATTTTATCTGATTGTTTAATTATCTTTGGGTCAGAAGTTACAACTATTTTACAATCTAAACTTATATTATTGGCAGAAGCTTCAAGTGCTTTAGCTACTGACTTTAAATTGCCAGAACCATAATCAATTACTGAAATAGACATTATTATTTTATAAGACGCCTTTAGTAGATGGAACTTTATTTTTAATCCTTTTATCTATTTCTATGGCCTCACGCAGTGATCTTGCTAGCCCTTTAAAGCATGATTCGATTATATGATGACTATTATCTCCATAAATATTTTCAACATGCAATGTAATACCAGCAGATTGAGAAAAGGCTTGGAACCACTCCTTAAATAATTCTGTGTCCATCTCGCCCAACTTTTCTACTTTTAATTTTACTTTCCAAATTAAATATGGCCGATTTGAAACATCCATTGTGACCCGTGTTAATGTTTCGTCCATCGGAATTAATGCATGTGCATATCTTTTTATTCCCTTGGATGAACCAAGAGCTTTTTTAATGCATTCTCCAATAGCTATTCCTGTATCCTCTGTTGTATGGTGCAAATCAATATGTGTATCGCCTTTAGCTAATATTTTTAAATCAATCAAAGAGTGCTTCGATAATTGCTCTAACATATGATTAAGAAAACCAATTTTTGTGTCTATTTTATATGATCCCTTGCCATCTAAATTTGTCTCAACAACTATATTAGTTTCTTTGGTTTTTCTGTTTATTTTAGCTTTTCTTGCCATATATCGCCTCATTAATAACAGGGTATAAAGATTATATCAATAAAATGCATTTATAGGCTTGAACGTATCAAATTAATCTCCACATGAATAATAAGATGAGCGATAATTTAAATTGGCATGGAACTACAATTGTTCTAATTAGAAAAGACAATAAAGTTGTTGTTGCAGGAGATGGACAAGTAAGCCTAGGTAATACTGTCATAAAAAGTACTGCAAAAAAAGTTCGTAAAATTGAAAAAAGAAATGTCATAGCTGGTTTTGCAGGATCAACCGCAGACGCTTTAACTTTATTTGAAAGATTAGAGGCTAAACTAGAAAAACATGCTGGTAATCTTACCAGGGCAGCTGTTGAGCTAGCTAAAGACTGGAGAACAGATAAATATTTAAGAAGACTAGAGGCTTTGATGGCTATCGCAGATAAAGAAAAAAGTTTTATAATATCTGGTACTGGCGATGTTCTTGAGCCTGAAGATGGTATTATAGGCATTGGATCAGGTGGAAATTATGCATTAGCTGCAGCAAAGGTTTTGATGGATTCTAAAATGTCAGCAGAAGAAATTGCAAAAAAATCAATTAAAGTAGCTTCGGAAATATGTGTTTACACAAACAATAATATAACATTAGAAAAAATTTAATTAAATGAAACAAAAAACAAATGTAACACCAATGCAAAAAGCTGACGAGATTATAGAAAATGATGATAGATCTATAGTTTCTTCTTTGTCACCAAGAGAAATAGTTTCAGAACTAGACAGATATGTAATTGGGCAAAACGCAGCAAAAAGAGCAGTCGCAATTGCACTTAGAAATAGATGGAGACGACAAGCATTAAAAGGAGATATGAAGGATGAAGTCCTACCTAAAAACATTCTAATGATTGGGCCAACTGGAGTTGGAAAAACAGAAATATCAAGAAGATTATCAAAATTAGCTGAAGCACCTTTTATAAAAGTTGAAGCCACTAGATTTACTGAAGTTGGCTATGTTGGAAGAGATGTAGAACAAATAATTAGAGATTTGCTCGAGATTTCAATAGCTATAGAAAAAGAAAGAATGAGAAAACAAGTATTTGCCAAAGCCCAGCTGTCTGCTGAAGAAAGAGTTTTAAATACTCTTGTTGGCAATAAAGCTAGTGTAGCTACACGAGAAAGTTTCAGAAAAAGATTAAGAAATGGTGATCTAGATAATAATGAAATTGAAATCGAAGTAAACGAAGCACAAAATATGCCAAGCTTTGAAATACCAGGGATGCCTGGAGCAAATGTTGGTATGATAAATATATCTGAAATGCTCGGTAAAAATATTAAAAAAGGTAAAAAGAAAAAAATGTCTGTTAAAGAATCTCACGATATTTTAATAGCAGAAGAATCTGATAAAATGATTGAACAGGACACTATTATAAAACAAGCTAAAATTTCTACAGAAAACAATGGAATTGTATTCTTAGATGAAATTGACAAAGTATCAGCAAGAGGTGATCGTGCCGGTGGAGACGTCTCTAGAGAAGGGGTTCAAAGAGATTTATTACCTTTAATAGAAGGAACAACTGTAAGCACAAAACATGGAACGATTAAAACTGATCATATATTATTTATTGCATCTGGTGCATTTCAGCTTGCAAAGCCATCGGATTTATTACCAGAACTTCAAGGTAGGCTTCCTATAAGAGTGGAATTAAATGCACTAACTAGTGAAGATTTCAAAAGAATATTAGAAGAGCCAGATAATAGTTTAATAAAACAATATAAAGCACTTCTAAAAACAGAAAAAGTTGACCTTGATTTTTCAAAAGATGGAATAGAAACAATAGCAAAGTTAGCTACTGAAATAAATTCAACAGTTGAAAATATTGGTGCTAGAAGACTCTATACTATAATTGAAAAAGTTTTAGATGATATTAGTTTTACTGCTACAGACAGAGGTGGTGAAAAGATTTTAGTAAATCATAGTTATGTTACAAAGAACCTTGGGGAACTTGCAAAAGATACTGATTTATCTAAATTTATTTTATAAAGTTTTTTTCAAAAAAATATAAATAGCACCCTCTCCTCCATCTTTTTTAGATGCTTGAGTAATTTTTCTCACTTTAGCTGAAATAGTTTGATCATTATTAATATATTCTGGTACTGAAGATTGAAGTGTACTTAACTTTTCCGAAATATATGGATTTTCATGAGATTTCGACCGTGATCCTTTGCCTGTTATTATTAATATTTTTTTAAAACCTTTTTCAAAAGATTTATTAATAAATTTTTTTACTACACTATTTGCTTCTTCTAGCGAAAAACCATGTAAATCAATTTTAGGTATCTTTGTAGTTATTTGAATTTTTGTTGTAAGATCTTCTTCCTTAGAAGAAATATTTTTCATTTCTTTTACAAAAGAAATCCAATCCTCTTTATCCTTGGACGAAACGATATCTTTTTTCTTCACTATTTTTCAGATGTCTCAACTAAGTACCATGTTGGATCTTGACTCCACATGTTTTTTGAAAATTTCCAAACATCATTAACTGTCTTTATCATGTCTGGATTACCCTCAACAATTTTATCATTTTTGTCTTTTACGCAGGTGATGATTTCACTTACAAAATTTACTGTCACCTTGTATATATTTTCAATTTTTTTAAACTCTAATATTTTTGATGTTTTTATTCCTATAAAAGTAGTTTGATATTTAAGTTCTTTTTTCTTTCTTTCGTCTATTACATTTGCAAAATCTTCGAACAGTTCTTTTCCTAATAAACTTTTTAATGATTTTTTATCACCTTTTGCAAATGAGGTTATTATTTGTTCATACGCCACATCAGCACCTTTTAGAAATTGTTTTTTTGCCTCTTCATTTACATTCCCTGATCTAATTGCTTCATTATTTTCTATATCTTTAAGCACCTCTACTCCTTTAGGGAAATATCTGCTTGACGGTCGCATTTGGTGGCCTGTTTTTCTACCTAGGATATTTCTAAGACGCAAGATTATAAAACCCGCAAACATAGCTAGCAAAATTATATCTATAAATCCAAACTGACTGCTCATAAGATTATTTATTATAATACTTATATGATATAGTATGCAAACATAATAACTTGACAAATGAACGCTGTAGTCCTTTTTATAATTGGAATCCCTATAATTGAAATTTATTTAATGATTAAGGTCGGTGGAGTGCTGGGCGCCTTAAACACTATTTTTCTAATTTTATTTACTGCAATTACAGGTGTTTACTTTGCTAGAGTTGCGGGTTTGAATGCTTTGAGATCGGGTTTTAATCAATTAATAAGAAATGAAATGCCAATTTATGAAATTATATCAGGTGCAGCACTAGCTTTTGCAGCACTATTATTAATTATACCAGGATTTTTAACCGATATAATTGGATTTTTGTTAATTATACCTGTAACAAGAAAACTTTTAATTAAACCAATTTCTTCAAAATTTTACAGTAAGAAAAAAAATGAAGAAGATATTATTGAGGGAAATATCGAAGAAAGCAAAATAGATGATGAAAAAAAGGATAATTAAATGAGTTATAAAATTATATCAAAGTTTATTAAAGATATATCTTTTGAACTTCCCAATATACAAGCTTTTGTTATGCTAGAAAAAGAGATTGCGAACTACTCACTAAATTTTGATATAAAAAGTAAACCATATAAAAACAATATTATAGAAGTAAATACAGTTTTAAAAATTGCTCCTGGTCAAAATGTAAAACATAAAGTTTTGGCAGAAATTACTGGAAGTGCTCTTGTATCAATCGAAGAAAATTTTGAAAATAAAAAAGAATTAGAAAAAATTATTTTAATAAAAGTTCCAGCGGAAATCTACCCTACTCTATACGAAACATTTGTTTTTCTATTTAAACAAGCTGGAATAAAAAACATTATGATAGATAAAAAAGTCGATTTTGAAAAAATGTTCAACGAAAGAAAAAAATAATTATTTATAATAATTTTTGGACAAACTAGTTTTAAGATACGCTTTATGTAACTCTAACTCATTATCATTTGGTTTAATTATTTTTCTATCTACTTTATTATTTTTAACAAATTTTTCTTCAAATATAGTATTAACTGTTTGATCAGTTTCAAGATTAAGCTTTGGAGCTTTTTGATCTAAAAGGTTTATATAAACTTCTTTTAATAGATGACAGTCTAATAAAGCGTTGTGTTTTTCCCTCTTTAAATTATCAATATTAAATCTTTTACATAAAGCATCTAAAGAATTTGGGCTACCTGGAAATTTTAATCTAGCTAATTCTAGAGTATCTACTACATTTTTCTTATCAATAGTTTTTTCATTTATTAGCTTAAGTTCATAATTTAAAAAAGACAAATCAAAAGATGCGTTATGTATTATTAACTTTTTATCTTTTATAAAATCTAGAAAATCTTTAGAAATTTCAGAAAATTTTTTTTTAGATGCTAAAAATTCATTTGAATAGCCGTGCACTTTATATGCTTCTTCTGAAACTTGGCGCTCAGGATTTATGTATTCATGAAATATTTTATTTGTAGGAATTTGATTATCTAATTCTACACAACCTATTTCGACTATTTTATGTTTTTCAGTAACTGACAAACCTGTTGTTTCTGTGTCTAAGATTATTTCAAGCATTTAATAAAATATTTTTTAATAATTTAACATTTTTTTTTGCGAATCCACTTTTAAAATTATTTTTTATAATAAAATTTGCTTTCTTTTTTTTTATTTCTACAGGAAGTTGAAATTTTCTAAGGATTTTGTGCTTACTATTATTTCTTTTTTTAAGTCTTTTATTAATTTCTTTCTTTTGCGCATCTACAAATATTAAAATATCCTTTTTTTTATTAATATTATTTTCTAGCAAAAGTGGAATATCTAAAACGACAAACCTTTTTTTATTGTTGCGTTTAGTAAAGGCATTCAACTTATATCTAATTTCTGGATGGACAATTTTATTAATTTTTTTAATGTTATTTTTATTTTTTGCAATAGCTCGAGCTAATTCTTGTTTTTTAATTGGAAACGAAGTTATAAAATTAGGTAGTTTTTTTTTTAATTTTTTAAAACATTCTCTGTTTTTCTTGTATAATTTAATAACCTCTAGATCTGCATTAAAAACTGGATATCCAAATAGTTTGCCTATATAACTTTTGCCCGAACCAATATCTCCAATCATTGCAAGTCTAATCATTGTCTAGTAGTTTAATTGTGCTGTTATTTATTTCCGGTAAGATTTTGTGCCAAATTGCAAAAGCTTGATGAGCTTGATATATAAACATCATTTTTCCGTTCTCTATCTGATGACCAAATTTAATGGCTTCAGAAAGAAATTTTGTTTGAGTAGGATTATAAATCACATCATAAAATAACTTATTTTCACCGACGTTGTCATAATTCACGTTTATCTTATCATCTTTATTGAGGCCTAGACTTGTTGCGTTAATTATCATGTTAAAATCTGGAGTTTCCCCCCAATTAATAATTTTCAAATTTGGATAAATGTTTTTTAAATCTTCTGCTTTTTGTTTCGTTCTATTGCTTAAAATAATTTGTGATACTTTCATTTTTTTTAAAGCAATTATTATCGAAGGCACCACGCCTCCAGCACCTAAAATAAAAACTTTTTTATTTGTGGCTATAAAATTAATTTTTTTAAGAGCTAGTTCGAATCCTTCTATGTCAGTATTGTGCCCAATTACTTTATTATTATCTTTATATATTGTATTTACTGATTGAGCTTCTTTTGCAAGCGGAGTTAATTCGTCAAGAAAAGCTATAACGGATTTTTTAAATGGGACCGTGACATTGATTCCATCGATTTTTCCATTTTTAACTTCTGATATGATGCTTTCTATATCATTTTCTTTGAGTTTTTTTTTATGATAAATTGCATTTATATTATTTTTTTTAATCCAATAGTTATGTAATTTAGGTGACAGAGAGTGGTCGATTGGATTGCCAATAACTATATATTTTTTCATTTAAAATTTTTCCTATGATTCACTCGTAGCTTTCTAAATAATCTTTAATTTGTTTAACTGGTAATCCCATAATAGTGTCTTCGTTGCCTTCAATTTTTGAAAATAAGGATCTTCCGTTTGCTTCTATTTGATAAACTCCATATGCATAAAGTTCCTTATCTCTTATTTTAGCTAAATATGATTTAATTTAGTCAGAATTTAGCCGCTTCATTGTTAAATTAGATGAGTCAGTAAAATTCCATAACATGGCTCCATTTTTCGATATACAGACAGAACTTATTAGTTGGTGTTTTTGACCGTTTAATCTTTGAAGAATATCGAAGGCTTCTTTTCTACTAGTAGGTTTTGAAATAAGATTTCCATGCAAATCTATTACACTGTCAGCTCCTAATACTAAGTGATTTTGTTTCTTTATGCTAATTTTATTTGCTTTAAGCTCTGCGAGATTTTTAGAAATTATTTCTGGGGACGCTCCTTCTTTGATTAAGGAATTTTTAACTTCATCTTCATCTACATTTGAGGGTATCACCTCACATTTTATTTGATTTTCATCTAAAATTTTTTTTCTAACTCGGCTTTTAGATGCAAGAATAATTTTATTAATCATCTAGATTTTAATATATCTAACGTTTTTATAATTGAAGCAGCTGTTTCTTCTACTGATTTCCTTGTTACATCTATAACAGGCCAATTATACTTTTTAAATATTTTTTTTGAGTTTTCTAGCTCCGTAGATATTTCTGTTTCATTTGTATAATTAACTGTTCTGTTTTCTTGCATAGACTGGATTCTTGTTCTTCTTACATCCATAAGCCTATTTACATCACAAACTAGGCCCACAACAAAGGTTTGTTTAGCACTCACAAAAAGTTTATCTGGTAAATTTTTGTTGTTAATAAAAGGTATATTAGAAACTTTATATCCTCTATTTGCTAAATAAATCGAGGTTGGTGTTTTGCTTGTTCTACTTATTCCAACTAATATCACATCAGATTTTTCCAAATCATTTATTATTTTTCCATCGTCATGTGCAATAGTAAATTGTACTGCTTCGATTCTTTTATAATACTCTTTATCTAGCGCGTGTTGACCGCTTGGTATTCTTGTTGCTTCTTGTTTTAGTAATTTTGAAAAATCTGAAATTAAATTACCCAAGACTTCAAAACTTGGGATATTATTTTTTTTTGTTTCTGTTATTAAGTATTTTGCAAGGCTTTGGTCTACTATAGTATATAAAACTATCACATTTTCTTCAGTTTTAGATTTGGCTATAATTTTATCTATTTGGTTTTCAGTTCTTGTAAAAGAGTAATGAATAGTTTTACATTCAAAATTAGAAAATTGAGCTTTTAAAGCCAAAAAAATTCTATCGAGTGTTTCCCCGGTTGAATCTGACACTTGATAAATCTGATAAATCTTGTTCATAAGTATGTTAATAAATTTTAATTATAAAGAAATTTCATAAATTTTTTAAAATATTTAATTTTATAAAAATAAATCAACAATAACTTAGTTAAGTTATATACGTTAATAAAATATAAACAATTTACTAAATAGACTAACAAAATATAAAATATTCAATTAAAACAATTATTTATATTATATATTATTATTAATGTTTATGGATAAGCTGTACACAACTAATTATTACCGTTATTAACATAGCATACTAATACTACTATCTTATATAAGAGATATATTAATGAAGAGTACATTATGGAAATGCATAAAGGATAAGGACGTGTCTTATACGCCGTTATGGTTTATGAGACAAGCGGGTAGATATTTACCAGAATTTAGGGAAATTAGAAAAGAAAACCCAGATTTCATAAAGTTATGTTTAAATCCAGATTTGGTTAATGAAATTACACTACAACCATTAAAAAGATTTGATATTGATGCAGCAATTATTTTTTCAGATATTTTAATGATTCCTTTTGGAGTTGGACAAAAAGTCGAATTTAAAAAAGGGATTGGTCCTGTGCTTGGTGATATAAACTTAGATAAAATAATTAATACAGACCCAGTGGATTTTGTCCAAAAATTATTGCCAGTCTATAAAGGAATAGAAAATGTAAAAAAAAATTTAAAACAAAAAGATTTAATAGGATTTGTTGGTGCGCCATGGACTCTGCTATTGTATATGTTAAACAAAGGATCACCAAAAAAAACTTTTGATTTAAATAAAATTATTAAAGATAAATTCTTAGTGAATAGACTACTAAAAAAATTAGAAGAAATGATATGTTTACATATCGATAAACAAATCGAAGCTGGAGCAAATGTAATACAAATTTTTGATTCTTGGGCCGGTTTACTTCCAAAAAAAGAATTGCCTAACTATTGTTATATTCCAATCTTAAAGATTGTTGAGCATGTAAAATCTAAAAAAATACCTGTTATTTGTTTTCCTAAAGGTATTGGTAAAAATTATTTAGATTTTTGTTCTACTGTTAAACCAGACTGTATAAGTATTGATTATGATGTTGATCCAAAATGGATAAAGGAAAAATTAAAAGATATTCCAATACAAGGAGGTCTTGATCCAAAAATATTATTAGGTGACAATGATGGAGTGAAAAAAAATACTGAAAAATATCTTAATATTTTTAAAGATTATCCCTATATATTTAATTTAGGTCATGGAGTTTTACCGGAAATTAAACCTGAAACCATTGAATATGTAATTCAAATTGTAAGAAACAAGAAATAGAATGAAGAAAGCAGTTGTTTTATTTAATTTAGGTGGTCCTGACAAACTAGAAAGCGTAGAGCCTTTTCTTTTTAATTTATTCAATGATCCAGAAATACTTAGTATTCCCTCAATTTTTAGATACCCTTTAGCAAAACTTATTTCTAAAAGAAGAGCGCCAATTGCAAAAAATATTTATAAAGAAATTGGAAATAAATCTCCAATACTTGAACTTACACAAGATCAAGCGGCAAGTTTGGAAAATAGTCTATCAGCAAAAGGAAATTATAAATGTTTTGTTGTTATGCGTTGTTGGCACCCCAGAGCTGTAGATGTAATAAAAAAAGTTAAAGAATTTGATCCAGGGGAGATAATACTTTTACCACTTTACCCACAATTTTCAGCAGCAACTTCTGGATCTTCTATTAATGAATGGAATAATTTATGCAAAAAAGAAAATTTTATTGTTAAGACAAAAACAATTTGTTGCTATCCTACAGAAAATAATTTTGTGAAATCCCATGCAAGTTTAATAAGAAAAACAGTTTTAAATATAAAAGATAGAAATTTTAAATTACTTTTTTCAGCTCATGGACTTCCAGAGATAAAAATAAAAAGGG
>MDSV01038588.1_pt1 | contig 10339 bp, 6 predicted proteins | sample 810851 | NCBI WGS metagenome assembly MDSV01 (sample SAMN05326640, study PRJNA326480) | marine metagenome | isolation source: seawater | place: Atlantic Ocean: North East | collected 2012
CGAACACGCCCGTTTCCGAACCCTGGCACGGGGGGTTGGCGGTGGCGGCGGCGGAGGCGGCAGGCGCGCGCGTCACCGTCACCCCGGCTGTTTTTTCGCGCGCGGCGGCGGCGAGCCACTGGCGCGCGTTCGAGGCGCGGGGCGAGTGCGTTTCCTCATCGGGCGCGCGCTCGGATGCGCTGGACGTCCCCGCGAACGCCTCGCTCGCGTACTCCGCGGTGTGCGTCTCCTTCGCGCTGGCGCCGGGAGCGTCGCGGGACGTCGCGTTTTCCGTCGCCTGGGACTTTCCGGTGGCGTCGTTCGCCGAGACGGACGCCGATTCGCGCGCGAAGCACGCGGATCGATTCGCGACGGCGTTCATCAAGCGGTACGCGCGGTACCACCCGCACGGCGGCGAGCTCGTGCCGCTGGGTGCCGCCGCGCCCGCACTCGCCGCGCTCGCGCTCGCGCGCGCGGCGGACTGGGAAGCCGCCGTGCGCGCGTGGCAGCAGCCGTACGTGGACTCGGCGCTCTGGCGGCCCCGAAAAAAAAGAAATGAAGGCGGCGAAACGGACGAGACGGCGACGCGCGTCCGGCGCCCGGCGTGGTTGGTCTCCGCGCTCTTCAACGAGCTGCACCACCTGGTGGACGCGGGGACGCTCTGGGGTCGGCCGCTCGGCGTCGACGGCGTGCGAGGCCTTCCGGCGTCGTTCTTCGTCCGTTCAAACGCGGGCGAGCCCTTCGAACGACGAGACGGCGGCGAGGACGGCGAGGGGGGCGACGCCGCCGACGTCGCTGGCAACGGCGGCGTCTGGGGCGGGTCGCTGGGACGGTTCGGGCTCGCCTCCAATCGCGACGCGCCGACGTACAACGCCGCGCCGGCGTACTTTCTCGGGTCGTGGGCGCTCGCGCGGTTCTGGCCGGGGCTGGACCTGAGCGTCGTGGCCGACCTCGCGAGCGCGGTGCGTTTCGAGGACGACGCCGAGAGGGAGACGCGCTGGGCGGCGGACGCCTCCGCCACGCGACGCGCCGCACTTCCGCGCACTTCCGCGCCGGCGGCGAACGCGTCGCGATTCGTCGCCGTCGCCCGGAAACGCCGGAAAGTGCGGGGCGCCGCGCCGCACGACCTCGGGGACGCGCGCGAAGGCTTCGCGCTCGGCCGCGGGCCGCTCCGGGACGCCGTCAACGCGCACGACGTCTCCGACGTAAACGCGTGGCTGGACCTCGCGCCGACGCTCGCGCTGCTGGTGACCCGCGCGCACGTCCTCCGGCTGCCTCCGGACGGTGACACTACTCCGGGCGGTTTACCGGACGGCGTCCTGCGGTCGCTGTTCGCGGGCGCGTACGAGAGCGTCTCGACGCTCGCGCGGACGCGCGACGCCGACGGCGACGGCGCGCTCGAGCACGTCGCCGACCCCGCGACGCACGGGCCCGACCACGCGTTCGACCGGTGGGCGGTGGCGGCGGGGAGCAAGAGCGCGTACTGCGGCTCGCTGTGGCTCGCCGCGCTGCGCGCCTGCGCGGCGATCGCCGCGGCGCTCGGCGAGACGCGCGCGGCGGTCAGCCTGGACGCCGCCGGCGCGCGCGCGGCGCGCGCGCTCAACGACGCGCTCTGGGTCCCGAGCCCCGCGCGCGGCGCGGCGGAGCGGTTTGGGAAAAACCCCGAAACCGGGTACTACCGCCACGACGAGAGCGGCGGCGCGCTCGGGAACGCCTCCTCCGTGGCGCAGGTCCTCGGGGAGTGGGCGCTGGCGACGCTCGGGCTGGCGCCCGCGCACCCCCCCGCGCGCACGCGCGAAGCGCTGGCGACGGTGCTCCGCGCCAACGCGCGCGGCGGCGCGACGTTCCCCGCCAACGCCGCCGACGCGTCGTCTGGCGTCGCGTCGCACGCCGACTTGCACTCCGGCGAACGGTGGCCCGGGTTCGCGTACGTCGTCGCCGCGCACGCCGTGCTCGTGACCGACGCCGGCGGCGACGCGTCTTCGTTCGAGGGTGGTGAACCCGGAACGAACGAAAACGCCGACGACGCCGACGACGAAAAAGCCGACCGCGCGCTCGCTCGCGCGGCGTGGGCGTCGGCGCGCGCGGCGCACGACGCGGCGTGGACGCGCGGGCTCGCGTTTCGCGCGCCCGAGGCGATGGACGACGAGGGGCGGTTCCGGGGCGCGTCGGACATAAAAAACGGCGCCGTCTGGGTGCTCGACCGCGCGCTGACGCAGTGGGCCAGCAGGGAAAGGGAAGGAGGCTCGTTCGCGAACGATCGCCCCGGCTTTTTCGAATCCGACGCGCGGGACGAGCTTTGATTTGAGAAACGCCGCCGGGCGAATAAATACCGTGCGCGACGCGCGCGGGCGCCGCGCGCGTCGCTATACAACGCCTCCGTGAGCGCTTACCGTTCGACCCGAACACGCGCGTCTCACATGATCGCGCACCCACCCTTCTTCTCCTCCACCTTCTTCGCCTTGGGCGCCGGGGACTTGACGGGCGACTTGGCCGCCTTGGCGGGCGTCGCCTTCTTGGCGACGCCGCCCTTGGGGGCCACCGCCTTCACCTTCGGGGACTTGGCGGGCGTCTTCTTCGCGGGCGTCTTCTTCGCGGGCGTCGCCTTCTTCGCGGGCGTCGCCTTCTTCGCGGGCGTCTTGGGCTTCGCGGGCGGCGCCTTCGAGGGCGTCGAGCGCGTGGACGCGCGCGTCGGCGTCGGCGCCGGCGCCGGCTTGGCGGGGGTCTTCGCCTTCTTCGCCGGGGTCTTCGCCTTCGCCGGGGACTTCGCCTTCGTCGGGGACTTGGAGGCGCCGCTCGAGCCGCGGAACTTGTCGCTCAAGTCCTTGTTCGACCGGTTCTTCAGCTGCGTCTTGAACGCGTCGTCCGCCAGGATCTTCGCCCAGGCGCCTGTGGAGACGGGGGGGGAGGTGTTCGCCGTCAGACGCGAGACGCGGGCGCGGCGAGGATCGCGAAGGCGACGAGACGCCCGGCGTCTCGTCGCCGACGGAAAAAAAAAGACTGCCGGACGCGATTTTTCTCGTTCGGGTCGCTCCAAACGTCAAGGAAAGCGCGGAGGGGTGTTCTCGGATCGTGGCGCCGCGCGGTCTCGTCAGGGAAACACGTACCGGCACCGTGCTTGGCCACGCCGGCGGCGAGCGCGGCGTTCTCCGCGTCAGTCCAGGCGGAGGACGCCTTGCGGGGCGCCGGCAAGGACTTGGCCTTCTTGTTGTTGGCCTTGGCCTGCTCCGGGAAAACATCGCAGCGGCGGCGAGAGGGTTGAATGAATTACGTCAGTGGGGCGAAGCGACGCGAGGTGGACGCGCTTCCGGTGGTGCGACGGTCGCGCGGCACGGGGTCCCGACGGCGGCGCGGGCGCGCGGTTCCCACGCCCGCGGCGCGACGCGCGCCGATCGCGTCCCGCGCCGGACCCGCCGTCCCGCGCCTCCACGCATTCGCGAGGCGCGGCTGAGAAATCAAAAAGCTCGCCGGTGACAAAATTAAAAAAACGGGCATTCGAACGCGGGTCCGTCGCGTCGCGGGGCACGCACCGGCGCCGCCTTGGCCTTGGCCTTGGACTTAGTGTTCTTCTTCGCCATTGTGTGAAGTGCGCCGGTGAGGTCCGGTGCGTCGGTGTTGTGGCGTGGGCCCGCACGCGGGCGCGAAAGAGTTCATCACCCGGGGTTCGCCAAACCCGGTTTCGCGACTGCGTTTGAACGGATACATCGGGGGAACCAAAAAAAATTTGCGAAATTTCCTGAGCGGCCGTCGCGTTCGTGAGCGACGAGAAACGGAGACCTTTTGTGGTTCGGTCTCGACTCGTCGTTCGGGGTTTAAAAAACCCCGACGCCGAAAACGTTTCGCGGTTTCAACGCGAACACCCAGGTGGATCGCGCGGACCAATCGACTCGAGCGATACGGCCAGGCAAGCGGCGCGTCTCGCTTCACGCGCGACGAAAGCGCGCGGAGAAGGTCCCCGCGACGCACACCGTCACGTCCGTGCGTACACAGACACGATGGCCGCGTCCTTGACCTTCCGCGCCGCCGTGGCGGCGCCCGCTCAGATGTTCGCGTCGAAGACCACCGTCTCTGCGTCCGCCAAGGTGCGTCACGCCGCGCGCGCGACGGCAGATCGCGCCCACCCCGCGCGGCCATCTTGCCATCTTGCATCACCACGCGCGAGCTCACGCGAAAGCCAAATGCGAGCGACGCGCGCCGCGGCGCTCGCGGCGGGCGGCTGTTTTTCCGCCGCGCCGCGCATCGCGCCTCGCCCGAGACATGGCGGCGGCCACGTCGCCGCGTGGCCTCGTCGACGCGCGAGGCGCGACATCCCGCGGCGCGTCCCGCCGATCGCGACGCGAGGACGCCGGGAAACTACCATCCGCCCGGTCGCGAACCGCCGGACGAAAATATCACTCCCCGCGAGTGGCACTGTGGCGAGCGGCGTCCGTCTGGTTTTGTCACTGCGTGTTTTTTTCGCGATTTCGCCGTCTCGCGTCGTCCTCGTCGTCGCGGCTGACCCGTCGACGCGTCCCTCCCTCCCTTTCGCCCGCCCCGCGGCACGCAGCCCCAGGCAGCGGTCGCGCTCTTCGGCAAGAAGGCGCCCGCCGCCCCCAAGAAGGCTGCGGTCAAGCCCATGATTGGCAAGCCCAAGCCCAAGCCCAAGCCGGCGAAGAAGCCCGCGTTCGCGAAGAAGCCGCCGGCGAAGAAGGCGGCGCCCGCCGCGAAGGCCAAGCCGCTGTTTTCCTTCGGCACCGCCAAGAAGGCGGCGCCGACGAAGGCGACCGCGAAGAAGTCCAAGTACAACATCACCAAGACCGCGGGCACGGTGAAGAAATCCAAGCCCACCACCTTCAAGACGGTGAACATCGGGGCGAAGAAGCCGGCGGCGAAGCGGCCGATGGGCGTCAAGCCCATGGGCGGCGCCAAAGCCGCCGCCCCCCCCCGCGCGCCCAAGCCCGCGGTGTACGACCGCGACACCGTCGGCACGGTGGGTGTCGCGTCCATCTTCGCCGGCACGTTCCTGCTGACTCTGGCGGCGCTCCCCGCGGCGACGGAGTCGGCGCTGGAGGTGATCGGCATCGGCTACTCGGGGTACTTCCTGTACAACTGGGTGGTGAACCCCGAGTCGCGCGGCGAGCTGGACAAAACCTTGACGAAGATCGACGACGAGACCGGCATCAACCTGAAGAAGGTGGCGTCGGTGACCGGCGAGCTCGTCGCCGACGCCTCGAAGGCGCTGGCGGCGTCCGCGGAGAAGTCCGCCGAGGCGTCCGCGGCGGCGAAGGCGGCGAAGGCGAAGGAGGTCAAGGCGGAGGCGAAGGCGGCGGTGGCCGCCGCGCCCGCCGCGCCCGCCGCCGCGGCGGACGCCAAGAAGACGTTCAAGGAGGCGGTCAAGGAGGCGGTCAAGGACGCGGACAAGTGAGCGAAACGAGAAAACGAGAAAGAATGACGTGACGAACTGACCGCGATGTACAGTTCGCGTCGATAGCGAAACGCGGTCGTTCGCGAGACGACGCGGCGGCGCGCGCGGAGAGGGGCGTCGGGACGACGACGCGTCGTCGTCGGCGGCGGATCCTAATATCAAAACGAAGGAAGACGAAAACGCTTTGTGTCGCGCGAAGATCTCTCAGAACCGTCCTCCGCGCGCGCCGTCGTCCACGAGAAAAAACACGCTCTCTGCGACACTCGGCGTCCATCACTTGGCCCAAGCCGCGCTCTGCGCCTTGAGCTGCTCGATGCGCGCGTCCAACGAAACCGCCGAAGCGGGCGCGCCCTCGGCGACGAGCAGGTCGAGCACGTCGCCCACCTCCGGCCCCTGCATGCGCCCCGTGAGCGCGACGCGGAAGGGCATGAACAGCCTCTTCCCCTTCCTCTCCAGACTCTTCCCGGTGGCGTTCACGAACTTCTTGAACTCGCCCGCCTCGATGGCCTTCACGAGCTCGCCGGACTCGTACCCCGCGACGATGGCGTCGACGATCTCTCCAAAGTCATCTTCGAAAATCTTCACCATCTTGGCATCCGCCGCGTTCGCGGCGAGCGGGTACTCCAGGATCTGCCGAACCTCCGCCGTGGCGTCCTGCACCAGCTCGATGCCGTTCGCGCACAGCGCCACGGCCTTCCTGGTGAACTCGCTGGTCACGTCCTCCGCGAGCCCGTTCTCCACCAGCGCGGCGCCGATCATCTCCACCTGTTTCTCTTCGGGCATGAGCCGGATGTGCTGTCCGTTCATCCAGTTGAGCTTGACGGTGTCGAACACCGCGGGCGACTTGTTGATCCTGTCGGTGCTGAACAGCTCGACCAGCTCCTCGGTCTCGTAGATCTCCTGCTCCGTGCCGTCGTTCCACCCGAGTTGGGACAGGTAGTTGATCATGGTCTGCCTCAAGTACCCCTGGTCCTTGAACTGCCCCACGGAGGTGGCGCCGTGGCGCTTGGAGAGCTTCGAGCGGTCGGGCGCCAGGATGAGCGACATGTGCCCGAACTGGGGACGGGGGAACTTGAGGGCGTCGTACACCAGCGCCTGGCGAAGCGTGTTGGGCAGGTGCTCCTCCGCGCGAAGCACGTGCGTGATGCCCATGGTGGCGTCGTCCACGGCGACGCAGAAGTTGTACACGGGGAGCCCGTTGGATCGGAGCAGCACGAAATCGCCGAGAGTGTCGGTGTCCCAGCCAACCTTGCCGCGGATCATGTCGTCGATCTCCACGCGCTCGCCCTCGGGGACGCGGAACCTGTACGTGTGCGGCGTGCCCTTGGCAAGCTCAGCGTCCACCTCCTCCTTGGAAGCGGTGGCCCACTTGCCGGTGTACTTGGGGGGGAGCTTCTTCGCCTCCTGCTCCTCCTTCATCATCGTCAGCTCCTTGTCCGTGCAGAAGCACGGGTACGCGTGCCCGTCAGCCACGAGCTGGTCCGCGAGCTGCTTGTAGATGGCCGCGCGCTCGGACTGGCGGTACGGGCCGTACGGACCGCCGCAGTCCGGGCCCTCGTCCCAGTCCAGGCCCATCCACTTCAGGTCGCGGACCATCGCCTCCTCGGACTCGCGCGTCGAGCGCGCGGTGTCGGTGTCCTCGACGCGAAGCACGAAGGTCCCGCCGAGGTTGCGCGCGTACAGCCAGTTGAACAGCGCGGTCCTCGCGCCGCCGACGTGCAGGTTGCCGGTGGGGGAGGGCGCGAAGCGCACGCGCACCTTCCCGTCAGCGGGGGGAAGCTTGATCTCGAGCTTCTCCGCGGTCTCCGTCGCCGCGCACCGCACGGGGGAGAGCGCCACGCGACGGATCGCGCGGTGCGAGCTGCCGACGACGCGCGATTTCACCGCATTGGCCTGCGACCTGCCGAAGGCAACGGCGGCGCCGTGCAGCGCGTTCGCGCCGAGAGCGAACGCCGACATCGGTACGTGTGTGTGTGGCGGAGGTGCGATGGCGCGCGCGCTGCCAGTTGTGACGGAACCGTACGCTCTGAGCGCGAGAGCGTGGCCGAGAAGGATAGCCGACTGCGCCGCTGCCAACGAGGTGGAAACGCAGAGTCTATCTTCCGGGAGATCTCGATCGAGATTTGGCAAAGTCGAGGCTTTGATTCGTCGACAGCGGTCTACGTTAGGCGCGACAATTGTACCGCTTTTCCAGACTGCCCGCGCTGTCGAGAGTGGTCCGTTACGCGATTTCTGACGGTCGAGCCTGCCAAAACACTCGAACGTCGCAGAGAGCGCCAACAGAGCAGACGAGGTGCCGAAATGACGATAGGCGGCAGAAGCGATGCGCGCGCACGCGGTGACGCCGCGGGCGGCGACCGCGCCCCCGCCCCGCCCCGCGCGGGCGGCGCGCACGCCTCGATCCGCTCTAGGCGCGCGGTCGGTCCGGCGGAGGGCGCTCGACGGCGACGGCGGCGTGGGCGTCGAGCCCGCGGTCCTCGACCCTCCTCCGCTGGTGGCGGAGGAGGGCGCGTCGGGCGTGGACGAGTTCGAGGCCTCGAGCTCGGTGGACGACCGCTCGCCACGCGCGGACGCGACCCCCGAGGCGAGCACGAACCCCGGGCTCCCCGCGTGGGCGCGCGGGGTCGCGGTCTCCGTCGCCGCGAGCGCGGTGGTGGCGCTGGGCGCGGCGGTGCCTTCGGGGTCGATCGTCGCGTCGTCGCCCGCGCACAGCACAGGCGCGCCCGCGGGCTCGACGTGCGGCGACTTTTCCGCGCGGCGCACGCGCGTGGCGCGCGAGATCCTGACGTGTAACCAGGAGAACTGGGAGACCAACTGCCTGGCGCACTACTCGGACGACCTGCGGTACGTCGACGGCCCCGGGTTGACGAACGTGCGCGGGAAGGATGCGATGGCGACGTACCTGCGAAACCAGTTCGCGTTTTCCAACCAGTGGCTGACCGTGACGGACGAGACGTGCGCGGCGGACACGTACGTCGCGACGTGGTCGCTGGACATGGACCTCGGGACTGGGAACCTGGTGGACATGCCGGGGATATCCGTGCTCAAGTTCCGGGATGGGGACGGGGACGGGGACGGGGACGGGGACGGGGACGGAACCGAGTTGGTGCGGTACCACCGCGATTACCTCCCGGACGGAAAGATCTGGGAGCAGGCGCCCGTGGTGGGACCGCTCGTCAAGTTCCAGAGGGAGACGTACGTGGGGTGCATGCTGTCCCCGCGCGGGTGCGCGGACCTGCTGGGCGCGCCCAAGTGAGTCGTCGCGCGGCGCCGTCGATTGTCTTTCGCGATATTTTCTTTAGAGAAACCCGAAAAAGCGCACACGATATCGCGTTGTTACGCATTCCCCCGGTCGCGTCCCCCGCCGGGAGGCGAGATGCGCGCGCATCCATCGAAGCGTCGTTCCTCCGACGAGGATTCGCACGCTTCGGGAAAAGACGCGTCGGAAGGGACGTCAACCGAAGAGGACGCGTCGGACGAGGGCCCCTCCTCCGACGAGGGCGCTTCCGACACAGACGCCTCCGCCTCCGACACCGGATCCTCCTCCGACGACGCGACCGCGACCCGCGGTGATACACGCCCAGGTCGACGCGTTCCGATGACCGCGACCGCCTCCGCCGCCCTCGCCGCGCTGGACGCCCCGCCTCCCGGCGCGCGGGGAGGCATCTTCGACCGGCGGTGGCTGGAGCTGGCGGCTAAAACGCACGACCCGCACATGGGCGCGGAGAACCTCGGCCCCTCTCTGTACGCGCTGGCTCGGTTCGTGAAGCCCAAGACCGTGCTCGAGATCGGCGCCGGGTACACATCCCTGTTCCTGCTGCAGGCGCTGCGCGACAACGACGAGGAGCTGGCGTACCTTCGGCGCGAGAAGCGCGCCGACCGTGAGGCGGGCGACGTTCCGGGGAAAGCCGGGCAAAAGCCGATGGCGGGCATGCCGCCGGACGCGGCGTGGTTCGACGCCGCCGAGACGCGGCGGCTGCTCTCTTCGCCGTCCGTGCTGCACTGCGTGGACGACCTGTCGCACGCCTTCTGCACCGCGCGGGAAATAAAAAAAGCGGCCGAGCGGCTGGGCATCGCGAGGCACCTCGAGATGTACGACGGGGACGCGTGGGCGGGCGCGCCGCCGGCGTGCCGGCCCGGCGCGCAAGGGGCCGACGCGGCGCTTCGCGGCTCGCCTGAAAGAAAACGCGCGAAACGGACCAAATCGCGCGAGTCTTGTTCGCGTGTCTCGAGCGAACTCGGGGTTTGCGGTCCGGTGGACATGCTCTGGGTGGACTTCGGGGTGGGTCACCGGCTGGACGCGTTCCTGCGCCTGTACTGGCCCTCGGTCAAGCCGGGGGGCTTCGTGGTCGTGCACAGCACAGTGACCAACCGGGCGACGCGCGCGTGGCTGGAGCGCGTGCGCCGCGGCGAGTTCGCGTGGCTCGACGAGAGGGAAACGGGCGATACGGACGAAAAGAAGCGCGAGAGGGATCCCGATCGTTCAGAAGCACCTTCCGCTCGTTCGTCTCGAGGCTCCGTCTCGCGGGACGAGGTGCACCATGTCTCCTTCCTGGAGCCGCACAAGCGGTACCAGAACGCGTTCACCGTGCTCCAGAAACGACCAAACGGGTGGGGCGAGCCGGTGTACACGGACGAGGCGTGAGCGCGGCGGAGAGGTGTCAATCTATCACAGAGGGTTCTCTCTACGAAGGTGCGCTCCCGTCTATCGTATCTACCGATCGCTCGGCTGGTCGTTTACGTGGTACAACCTCACGGTGGATGTCGCCTTGTCCTTCGGCGGTCGCTCTCCGCGAGCTCGCACGTCGCGACTACGCGTCGAGTCCGAAGTAGCCGCGGATGGTGAACGGCTCCTGCTTGACCTCGGGGTCGGGCTTGACCTCGGGGTCGGGCTTGACCTCGGGGTCGGGCTTGACTTCGGGCGGAGCCGGCTGACCCGCGCGAGCGGCTTTGCAG
>MDSV01140980.1_pt1 | contig 10339 bp, 11 predicted proteins | sample 810851 | NCBI WGS metagenome assembly MDSV01 (sample SAMN05326640, study PRJNA326480) | marine metagenome | isolation source: seawater | place: Atlantic Ocean: North East | collected 2012
AAAGGTCAAAAAGGACCGCAGGGTGGTGCAGGTGCACAAGGACCCAAAGGACCACAGGGTGGTGGAGGCTCAGGAGGCCAAAAAGGACAAAAAGGACCGCAAGGCGGAGGTGGCGATGGAGGCCAAAAAGGCCAAAAAGGACCTCAAGGCGGTGCAGGTGCACAAGGACCTAAAGGACCACAAGGTGGTGCAGGTTCAGGTGGCCAAAAAGGTCAAAAAGGACCTCAAGGTGGTGCAGGTGCACAAGGACCTAAAGGACCACAAGGTGGTGCTGGAGGACAAGGACCTAAAGGACCACAGGGTGGTGCAGGTTCAGGAGGCCAAAAAGGTCAAAAAGGACCTCAAGGCGGTGCTGGTGCACAAGGACCTAAAGGACCACAAGGCTCAGGAGGACCGGGAGGTTCACAAGGACCTAAAGGACCTCAAGGCTCAGCAGGTCAAAAAGGTCAAAAAGGTACCGTTGGACCGAGTGGAGAAGCCGTTACAATGTCTGTTAGTACAGGACTTGATATTGGAAATGGTGGTGTATTAGATGATGATTTAACTCTTACTTTAGATTTAAGTGAAGTAGGTTTTGGAGGAGGTGCAAATCGTGTAATTACCGATGATGGTGATGGTACGGTGACTTGTGAATCCGGGTTAACATACAATGGCTCTACATTATCAGTAACAGGAGGAGTTTCTGCGACAGCTGATGTTGTAGCGTATTCTTCTGATAAGAGATTGAAAGAAAATATAGAACAAATAGATGATGCTCTTGAAAAGATAGACACTATAGAAGGTGTAACGTATAATTGGAACTCAGTTGCTGAAAACGTTGCGGGATATGATAGAAACGAAAAAATGGTTGGATTACTTGCACAAGACCTTCAAGAAATATTACCTGAAGCTGTTAAGTTAGCACCTTTTGATAATAAAGATGGCGTATCTGAAAGTGGTGAAAACTATTTAACTATACAATATGAAAAAGTAGTACCATTATTAGTACAAGCTATAAAAGAATTAAAAGAAAAAATAGATAAAATTAATGGAGGCTAATCGTGGCAGTTCCAAGTAGTGGCACATTAAGTTTATTTGGTATCGCAAAAGAAATTGAATTAAATTCTTATACTTCTACGATACCGTACCCAACATATGCAGGTATAGCTCCATATGCAACACCAATATCATTAACTAATATGTCTACAGGTGCCGGTGGATTTGCCGCAATCAATACAGATAACGCCGTGTCAGATAGACCGGATGGTTCTACACCACACGCAATGTCTGAATTTTATAGTTATGACCAAGATGCGGCACCCGCTGCAGTTAATTATGATGTGTTTGGTGCTGATGATTGGAATGATGGTGATATCGGTACAGGAACAAGGGATGATTTTGCTACAACTGATTTAGAAGCTAATAGTTATTTTGTACCTTCTGCTCCTGTAAATACAACACCAGGTACGGTAGATACAAGATTATCTTGGACTACATCACCCGATACAACTTATACACATCCTGTAGTTGTATCAGACCAAGTTAGATTTAGAAACACAAATAATCCTCATGGTACATACATAAGAACTACAGATTATACTCCAACTCCTGCAGGAGTTTTATATATAACAAATGTTCCTACTACACAATGTTATGCTTGGAGATTTAGATTCTATATGAATAGTACAAATAATAAAGACCAAAACATTGACATACAGATGAATACTACAACTCATCCTACACAACCTTCAATTACTACTCAAGGATATATGTATCAGATACGTGATAATTCAGGAAGTGGTACAGGTGCAATTTATTTTTACAAAAGGTCTTCAGGTACGAATACATTATTAGCTACATCACCGACAACTTCTTACACATTAGGTACAACTAAAGATTTTGTTGCTTCGTGGCATATAGCAGGAACAGGTCGTTCACTTACATATACACATAAATTAGCAGTAGGGCCTACTACAACACCTACTCATACTCTTATAGACGCATATAATAAACTTTCTGTCGATGATACTACATATAGTTCTAATTATGCGTGGTCTTTCAGAGCACCAAAAGCTATGACTACACCTACTTCAACTCATTATCACGCAATAGATGTGTTTTCTGTATCTCGATTAGATGACCCAACCGGCGGACCTTAATTATGTTTTACGTATCGGGTAGTGATGGTAATATTTATATAGACCCTATGGGTGGTAGTGTAACAGGTTCTTTGTATAAAACTTCTTACATAGTTAGGTCAGGTAGTGATTGGATGGAAGGTGATGAAGTATGTAATGTTCCTGGAATTTTATACGACCAAGTAAATCAAGCGTATTTTCCTGATTGTGCGCATAGCGCAGCAAGTCTGATTGATAGTACTCCTTCGTTTAGTACAAGTAGTATGCAAGGATGTGTTTGGGTATACGGGATGAATGAAGCATCTAAAAGTCTTATAGAAAACGATGCTCAATATATAGCTACTATAGTTGAATCAAATTTATAAAAAAAATACTTTTACAGAATTTATCTGATATTTATATATATATCAAGAACAGGTTACTATGTCAAAATCTTATAGAGTAGAAAAAGTTGATTTTAAATTATTACGACCTTTTGGCCCTGCTATTTTAGCAGGTAGACTACCTGATGGTATTTTTACTGAATTTAAAGGCATTATTGATAAAGTTTTAAAAGAAAAGAAACGAGACCATTCTAAACAATTAGCAGGTAGAATAGATGACGAATGGACTATAGAACCTCCTTATTATTATCAAACTCAAACAGAAGAGTTTTTATTATCTGTATGTGAACATTATGGAAGAACGATAGTAAGTAGATATAATGAGAATGGGGCTAATAACGATAAATCATTTCGTACTGAAGACCCGAATCAAATTGAAATGCAACCTAATATAACAGGTGGTTGGGTAAACGAAATGAAAAGTGGTGAATATAATCCTATTCATTTTCATCCATATTGTAATATTACTTCAGTTTTCTTTTTTAATGATGTTGATGATAAATTCATAAAAGAAATAATCGCACCTAAAAGTCCTGAATCTGCAGGTAGCCAAATAGGTAAAGAAAATTCAGGTGACGGGTCTTTAGAAATTATTTACAAGTCTACAGGATATTTTGAACAAGGAACTTTTAGAGTAAAGCCTAAAAAAGGTGATTTTTTAATGTTTCCATCATCTTTACTACATACGGTTTATCCTTTTATTTCAGACAAAACAAGAATATCAGCTTCTTTTAATTTTATTTTACATTCATCTTTTAGTATGTTAAACTTTGGAGATAGATAATGAACGATAAATTGTTTGAAAATGGTTATGTAATCTTAGAAAACTTTTTTACTGAACAACAAGTTGATTATTTTTCAAATCAAAGTGTTGAATCTGTTTTAAAAAAACAAATGGTTTTAGGTAATAATCCATTAATGGGTGAAGGCGATTCAGTACATCCTATGTCTTGGAACGTAAATTCACATCCAATATGGCAAAACACATTATATAGTGTTTTACCTCAAGTATCAGAGTTCACAGACGAAAAACTAATTCCAACATATTCGTTTCAAAGAGTTTATTTGAAAGGTGCTTCAATGACACATCACACAGATTGGCCTTGGTGTCAAATTTCACTTACGATAAATCTTGGACAATCACATTCATATCCTATATATGTTACTTCGTTGAAGACTAAAGAATCAATAGAAGTTATACAAAAACCAGGTGATGCTATATTGTATCTCGGACATAATATCTCACATTATAGAAATGAATTTGAAGGTGATTGGTATTCTCAACTATTTCTTCATTATGTTATTGACAACGAAGCTATGGAAAAACATATGAGATTTGATAAAGATATTTTTCATTTTAAAATAAAAGATAATATGGAACATATTTTTTATCCACTTGAAGTCAAACAACTTCAAGAAGCTGGTTACAAAACTCCTGATATGAAAAAAGATGATAAAGATAAAATTATACCTTTAGACTCTTCGCTTATGTTTAAAACTTCTAATAGAACGCCAAGATTAGATATTAATGACAGAGGAAGTGACGTTAGTCTTCACGGCGGTCAATATAAAGTTAAACCAGCAAATTGGTTTATGGATGCTACACATCAAACATATGATGCATTAACTCCTAAGTTTTGTAAAGAACTCATAGATTTATATGAAAGTTATGCTAAGAAAAATGAGACACGACACGGTTTAACTCACAGAGGACTCGACAACGATTATAAAGATACAGGAGAGCTTGATTTAATGTCACTATCATCTGATGAAGCAGGTGATTATATAAAGAAGTTACAAGAAGTATCAGACCATTGTATAGTGCAATATGTAAAAAAGTTCGGACTAACTGAACATTATGATGTTGAAGGTGATATATTCGGTGACGGAATTTATTATCCAATGTGGGAGATACACAAGTACGAAAAAGGTGTCGGTCATTATGAGTCTTGGCACATTGAAGGTTCTCATCAATTTGAATATGGGAATAGAATGTTTGTTAGTATGTTTTATTTAAACGATGTTGAAGAAGGCGGTAGAACGGTTTTTCCTTATAGTAAGACAGCTGTAAAATCTGAAGTAGGAAAACATTTTGCATTTCCTTGTTTTTGGCCTTATGTTCATTATGCACAAACACCTGTATCAGATGATAAATACATTGTTACAAGTTGGATGAATAAAGTTTGGCCTGATGCTTATCACAAAGCGTTTGAGAGTACGCCTCATCACAAAAAACAAGATGATGTTAGAAAAACAAAATTTATTTTTGAAGAAACTAAATAGTTAGGAGTTACAATATGGCTAAAGATAACAAATTCACAGAAGATGAATTAAAACAAATAAACACAATAGCAGATACGTATTCTACATTACAAACTGAGCTTGGTAATCTTGGTGTACAAAAAATATTAGTAGATGAGAGAATACAAGCAATTCAAGAACGAGAAGAAGCTATACGTGGAGAGTGGAAAACTAATCAAACTACTGAAAAAGAATTAGTTAAAACTCTTAGTGAAAAGTATGGAGAAGGTACGCTTGACCCTAAAACAGGCGAATTTACACCCGTAAATGAAAAATAATCACTATAAATATAACGTTTGGATATTTTCTAAACTATTTATATATGTTTAACAATAACCTTATTTCATAGGAGAATAAAATGGCAGAAAGAATTGTTTCTCCGGGTGTATTTACTCGGGAAAAAGATTTGTCTTTTCTACCACAAGGTATAGCAAACATTGGAGCGGCGGTTGTAGGACCAACATCAAAAGGTCCCGCATTCAGACCAACCGTTATAACAAGTACATCTCAATATGAACAAGTCTTTGGACCTATTGGCGGGCAAACACCTTATTATGCAGGTTTAGCCGCTAAGAGATACTTAGATGGTGGCGCGGCAAGCGTCACGATAGTTCGTGTACTTGGTATAGGTGGTTACACCGCTGATGCTGTAAACTTGTGTATAGGGGCAGGTCCACAAAACGGATTAATATTAGCAACATTAGCACCATCAAGAAAAGCCACTGGTGGCACACTTGATTTAAGTAAAACTAAGATTGGACATATTTCAGATGCTACAGCAGGTGTTTATGCTACAGCACAAAATCCATCAGCATCATCTGATTTCAAAGTTTTTGTTTCAGGTTCAGGATTAGCACTTGAAACAATTAGTCAAGCTAATATGTTTGGTAGTGAAAACTCTTTACCTACAGATGCACAAACCTTACAACATAATGTGTATATGTACAAAAACTTTAATGAAGGTGGTGGATTATCTGTAGTATCAGGTCAACACGTTACTGCTTCTGTATCAGCATCTTTACACACACTTGACTTTCAAAGCGGAACACAGAGCTTTGGCGCAGATGGTTCAGCAAATACTTGGACAGGTAATAGTTCATTTTCATTTGCAAGAACACCATACATACAATCACAAACAGGTGTAGGTAAAAAGAACTTATTTAGAGTTTACACACGTGGACACGGCGAAGATATGAATACTGATTTTTACATTGGTTTTTCAAATATTAAAGCCGCAGCAACAAATAACTCTTCACCTGACTATGCTCAGTTTGATATGCAAGTATTTAAACGTAATGTTGAAAACCCGACTACATTTGAGTCAGTTGAAACATTTAGTGCTTTGAATCTTGACCCACAAAGCAAAAACTTTGTTGTTGCTATGATTGGCGATTCTTGGTCTGAAACTAACTCTGTAGGTGAAATTACTAAATATGGTAATTATGGTAATGGTTCTGAATATATTAGAATTGGTGATTACTCTAACCTAACAGCAGAATCATCAGGAATTGGTCGTGCAGTAGCTCCTATGGGGTTTGGTGCAGTTCAAAATCCTGTGCCAGGTAATGCGACCGGTAACAACGTACCAACAGCATCATATATAACTTCTACAGATAGTAATGGATTATTTGACGCTTCTAAGTATTACGGGTTTGATTTGGCTTCTACTAATAAAGTTAACCAAGCTTATTTAGCTCCGATTCCAGGTACTGCTACTATAGGTGCTAATGTAACATTTTCACTTGAAGATATGACAGGTACAGCAGGCGGTGATGAAGGATTTGCTGATAATATAACAAATCTATCATTGACAAGTGCTACAAATGTAAGACAACGTAAGTTTCAAGTTCCTTTTCAATGGGGATTTGGTGGTGAAAACCCGGCACGAGAAATCTTATTTAATGGTGATATAACCGCAGCAAATCAACAAGGATTTGATTGTAGTGGTGCCGCAAAGAGTGGTTCCGTTGCTTATAAGAGAGCATTAGGAACTATAAGTGACCCTGATTTCATTGATATGAATTTAGTCGTTACTCCTGGTATTATACACGAGTATCATCCAAGTGTTAGTAATAGAGCAATAAGTATTGCTTCTAATCGTGGTGATACTTTCTACATTATGGATGGTTCACGTTGGGGTAGAAGTGTAACTAACGCAGTTAGTGATGTTGCTTCACTTGATAACAACTACGTAGGGGTTTATTATCCTTGGGTTAGTATTGGTAATCCAGGAGGCGGTGCTAGCATTTGGGTTCCACCATCAGTAGTAATGTTAGGTGTGTATTCACAGAATGACAGAATAGGTCAAGAATGGTTTGCACCTGCAGGTCTTAATCGTGGTGGTATCGCGGCGCAAGATGTTAAGAAAATCTTAACTCATACAGACAGAGATGAATTGTATGACGGTAGAGTTAATCCTATAGCACAATTCCCACAACAAGGTATTGTAGCATTTGGTCAGAAAACTCTACAAGCAAGACCATCCGCTCTTGATAGAATCAATGTTCGTAGATTATTAATTAACTTGAAGAAGTTTATTGCATCATCTTCAAGATTCTTAGTCTTTGAACAAAACAATGCGGCGACAAGAAATCGTTTCTTGAACATTGTCAATCCTTATATGGAATCTGTACAACAACGTTCAGGTCTTTCGGCATTCAGAGTAGTAATGGATGATTCCAATAATACTCCTGAAGTAGTAGATAGAAACCAATTAATTGGTCAAATCTTCATACAGCCTACAAGAACTGCTGAGTTTATTGTACTTGACTTTGTTGTATTGCCAACAGGGGCGGCTTTCCCTGAATAAAAGGGAGGTCAACAGAACTAAAGGGGCTCAATTACGAGCCCCTTTTTTCTTATAAAATAAAACTAAGAAAAAACTAAGAAAAAGAAATACATTGTTTGTGATGATTTTATCAAATCTTTATATTTATAATAGAACAATAAACTTAACAGGAGAAAACAGATGCCTGATTTGATTGGAGCAAACGATATATTTTTTACACCATTCGAACCTAAAACGAAAAATCGTTTTATTATGGAAATCGAAGGTGTACCAAGTTTCTTAATTAGAGCGGCTAATCGTCCATCAATAGAATTTGAAGAGATTGAACTAAATCACATTAATGTTAAGCGGTATGTAAAAGGGAAAGCTTCTTGGCAACCCTTAGACATTACTCTTTATGACCCAATCGTACCAAGTGGTGCTCAAGCAGTAATTGAGTGGATAAGACTTGGTCACGAATCTGTAACAGGTAGAGATGGATACTCTGACTTCTACAAAAAGAACGTTACTTTCCAATTACTTGGACCTGTTGGTGATGTTGTTGAAAAATGGGACCTTAAAGGTGCTTACATACAATCTGCAAATTTTGGAGATTTGGATTGGTCGGTTAGTGAACCTGTAGACATAACTTGTACATTACGTTATGACTACGCAGTATTACAATTCTAAGATATGAACTTTATTAGAGAAATGCTATCAAGTGATGCGAAGATATCGTCTAAACGGGCGATAGGTTTCGCATCATTTGTTATGCTTATAGCGAGTTGGGTAGCAAATACATTTTGGCAGTTTGAAGTCAAAGACATCATTCTTGAAAACTTTATGTATATTACTATCGTTGGCTTAGGCGTAACCGCAGCAGAAAAATTTAGTCGAAATAAATAGTTATAAATTCTTAACTTAATTAAGAGGTAATTGTTATGAGTAAATTCCCTACAGAGGTAATTGATTTACCTTCTAAAGGATTAGTATATCCTAAAGAACATCCACTATCGAGTGGTAAACTTGAATTAAAGTATATGACAGCAAGAGAAGAAGACATTCTCACTTCTCCTAACCTTATAGATAAAGGTCTTGTGTTTGAAATGTTGTTAGATAGTTTAATAGTAGACGATAAAATAAGTCAAGATGACTTGATTGTCGGTGATAGAAATGCCGTGTTAGTATCAGCACGTATTCTTGGTTATGGAAAAGATTATGGTATAATGATAGATGAACAAGAAGTGAATGTAGATTTAACCACGTTAAATGAGATTTGGATAGATGAGAAAAATCTCGTAGAAAAAAATAAAAATGAATTTCAATTTGTCGCACCTGTTACAAAAACAAAAATAAATTTTTCTTTACCTGATGGACATATGGAAAAGCAAATAGAAGATTTAAATGAAGCATATGCAAAAGCAGGACAAGATAGAGGCTTGACTAACAAATATAAAGTGATTATAAAATCAGTTAATGGTGACACTACTCGCGGTGTATTAGATGACTTTATAGATAATCGATTTATAGCAAGAGATTCTATGGCTTTTAGAGATTATTTAGCAGACATTTCTCCTGATATTAGTTTTGATACAAAAGTCAAACTACCTGATGGAACTGAACAGGAGGTAACGGTCCCGATGACCGTTCGATTTTTTTGGCCTAACGCCGAAGTATAGAGAAAGCGTCTACGAACAAATATTTCAATTAGGCTATCACAGCCAAGGTTTTCATAATTTCAATGAGTTATACGATATGCCCATAGGTATGCGTGAATGGTACTATAGGCGATTAGTAAAAGCTAAGAAAGACGAGAACGAACATATAAAAAAGGCACGTTCAAAAGTGAATAGAAAACGATAAACCTTATATTTATATATGAATCGAATCGGAGAAATTCTATGAAACAATCAGTAAATGAAGGTCTATTTGACTATATAATCAAACAAATTAAAAAAGGGTATGTCGATAGTAAAACAAAAAAACTAATGAAAGACGACCCTGAAGTTGCTCAAGCAGTTAAAGCTGTAAAAGCATCTTTTGACAGATTAAACAAAGCAATGGACAACTTATAAGTTTATGGCTGACCAGGGTAAAAGTATAGTTGACCTCGAAAACGAGATTAAACTTCTAAAAGATAAAAACAAAATCTTAAACGAAGCCCAAGGTACCACCTCTGCTAATAACGCAAAAATCAAACAAAATCTACAACAAATAGAAGCTATTGAAAAGCGGATATTAAAATTAAAAACATCAACACGAGAAGAAACAGAAGGACAAGTAGATGCTACAGAAAAGTTAAAAAATTTAAGTAATGATTTAACTAAATTAGCGTCAAAAGAGGCACGACTCGCAAAAGGTAAAAAAGGTCTTCTTTTAGAGATGCGAGGCATTGATGTAAAGAACGCTAAGATAAGAGATGCAGTTCGAAAAGGAGAAAACGCCGCAGGTCAAAGATATAGTGCCGATGAACGTAATGCGTTAAAAGAATTAGAAAAATTAAGACTTGATAGTATAGAAAATGTTATGCAGGATACTTTTGATTTAGATGCTTTTAAAGTGTCTATAGATGAAGTGATGGAAAATATTAACGATGAGAATATTAAAGACTTAGCAGACGGACTAAGAGATGCTGGAGATAATTTTGATGCAAATTCTGAAGGATTAAGTAGACTATTAAATATAGATTTGCCTTTACTTGACCAAGTAGATAAGTTTAGAGATATGGCAGGAGACTTAAAAGCATTAATAGTAAATACAAGAGTTGGTCT
>MDSV01173462.1_pt1 | contig 10339 bp, 10 predicted proteins | sample 810851 | NCBI WGS metagenome assembly MDSV01 (sample SAMN05326640, study PRJNA326480) | marine metagenome | isolation source: seawater | place: Atlantic Ocean: North East | collected 2012
ATATACAACTTGGTCACCCCACTTAAATGCCATTTCGCATCCAGTAAGATAAAATTCCCACATTCTAAAAAATTTTTCATCGAACATTTTGATAATTTTTTCTCTATTTTTAATACAATTTTCTTTCCAGTGTCTCAAAGTGTGAGAATAATGGTGCCTTAAAACTTCAATGTCAGTAAGCACTAAACCTGCTTTTTCTATTGGCGTAGTTACTTCACTTAAACTTGGAGTATATCCTCCTGGGAAAATATACTTTGTTATCCATGGATGAGGGTCTCTTGGTGGATTTACTGAGCCAATTGTATGAATCAAAGAAACTCCATCGTCATTTAATAAACTTTCTACCTTTTTAAAAAATTTTTTGTAAAATTTTCTTCCAACATGTTCAAACATTCCAACACTTACTATTCTATCAAATTTTTCGGTCAGCTCTCTATAATCAACAAGTCTAAATTTTAACTGATTTTCAAGATTCATCTCTTTAGCCTTTTTAATGCAGTAATTGAGTTGATTTTTAGATAAAGTGATACCTGTCACTTCACATTTTGTGCTTTTGGCTATATCAATCGCTAATGAGCCCCAACCACATCCTATGTCCAAAACTTTTTGATTTGATTTAATGTTTAATTTTTTAATTATATGTTGGATCTTTTTATTTTGAGCAGTTTCTAAACTATCATTTTCATTTTCAAAATAAGCACATGAATATTGTCTTTTGGAGTCTAAAAATAAATCATATAAATCATCAGATATATCATAATGGTGAGATACATTCATTTTTGATTTTTTGATAAAATTAAAATTTGTCAAATATCTATAAGAACCTCTTAGTCTATTTATTAAATAACTGAAAAAATTTAATTCTCCTCTTCCGAAGTTCTCTAATGCTAAATCTAAAAAATCTGTAAGATTTCCATTTTCAATTACAATTTCACCATTTGTATATGCTTCTCCAAAATATAAATCTGGGTGTAGAAGCAATTTATAATGAAGTTTTTTATTTAAAATTTTTAAGTTAATTGGATTTGAATTTGGATTTCCAATTATATAATTTTTTGCATTAGCGTCAGTCAAAATAAAACCACCTTTTTTAAAAACTTTATTTAAAAAACTTGCAAGTTGCATTTTAAGCCGCCAAAATTGAGTCCATTGTAAAATTTAAATTATTTAGATTATCCATTAAAGTTTTTTCATCCTTTTCATTTAGAAGACTTAATGGAGGTAATATGTTCCTATAAATATTATTTTTATTAGCATAGTAAGTATGAAGCCCTGAAATTAAATTGTAATTATCGAACAAACTCCTAACTTCACATAATTTATCGTTATAAGTTTGTTTATTACCTAAAAAAAAGTCATCATAAACCCTTCTGGATAATTGTGCTGTAACGTTACAAGTTGCGGTGATTATACCTGTACAACCTAGTTCTAATCCTTTTAGTAATTTCAATTCAGAGCCAGGTAAAATTGAAAAGTTTTCTAATTTTAAGTTTTCAAACAAATTATAAGAGCTATCTTTAACACCAATAATTTGATCAGGAAATCTTGAAACAAGCTCTTTGACGCAATCAAGGCTAAATTTATAGCCACAAAGTTTCTCAAAATTATAAAGTATTATTTCACTATCAGATTGAGCTTCTACTATTCTTGTATAAAAATCTTTTACCTCATCATTTCCATATTTATAATAGGCAGGTGGCATAATTAAAAATTTTTTAAACCCTAGTGATGATGCTATTCTCATTAAGTTGATAGTTTCGCCTAAGGAATTTAAACCAGTTCCAATTAAAAAATTTTTTTTATATTTACTAAAAGATAATTGGTTTAATAAATCTATTTTTTCAGAGATAGGTATAAGTTGAGCTTGACCAGTACTTCCAAAAATTGCCACCCCATGACATCCTTGTTCAATTAGTTTTTCTGAATGTAAGATTGTCTTTTCAACATTTAGACTTAAATCAGTATTTAGGACTGACATTCCTGCAGCATATATCCCTTTAAATTTTGACATAATTTATTTTTAAATAAGTATAATGTAAAAATTATTTATATGAAAACAGCAATTTTTTTAAGTTATAAGGGACTTGGTGCGAATTTATTACATCTAAGTTATTGTCATCAAATTTCAAAAAAATTTGGACCTATTAGTTTGATTACGTTATGTCCTAATCTAAATAAAGTTCTTAAAGATGATCCTTCATTTAAAGAAATAATACATCTTGATAAATTTTATCGAAAGTTTTTCGATATAATAAAATTATCCAACTTTTTAAAACAATTTAGATTCGATAATATATTTATTTTTTATCCAAGTATAAGATATTATTTATCAAGTAAGTTGGCAGGAATTAAAAATATTTATCATTATCCTTTATTTAAAAAAAAGAATTTACATTTAGTGCAAGCTGCGAAAATGTTTACAGAAAATTCCCTTAATATTGAAAACTGTCCGACTGAAACTAAGATATCGATAGATCATTCTAAAATCGATAAGTATAAAATAAATAATCTTAAAAAAATTGTACTAGGGATTAGCTCATCGGGTCCTACAACTAAATGGGGTTATGAAAATTTTATAAAATTAATTAAAAGATTAAATGAAATGAATGATTTTTATTTCTATCTACTTTGTGGACCCAATGATGAGAGTGATGCGCAAAGAATAATCACAGAAGTGGGAGGTGCTAATTGTATGTCTTTAGGTAGCAAAGATGTTTCTGAAATTATTTATTATATTTATTGTAGCGATATTTTTATAGGAAATGACTCATTTGGTCATCATGTTTCAAGCCAGATGTCAAAACCAAGTTATGTAATTTTATTGGACACTCCCAAGGCCTATTCTGATTATAGCAAAAATCAAAAAAGAATTATTCCACCTAATGTTGATATTAATAAAATTAGCCATGGATCAAATCTAAATCCAAACTCCATAACAGTAGAAATGATAATAGAAAAAATTAGAAGTTTTATATAAAATTTTTTAGTAAGATATCTCTAGCCTCATTCACTAAAGTAGAAAGTCTGGCAGTTTCAGGTGAAATATCTGGATGAATTTTTTTTTGAATTTTTGTGTAAGCTTTATTGATGTCCTCTTTGGTAATTTTTTTCTTTTGGTCTAAGTTTAAAATCTTATAAGCCTCATTAACTGACATGGATGAAAGATTATTGTTTTGTGATTGATTAAAAGAAAATCTTCCTGATCTTCTTAAAGTCTGTATTAATCTAAATAAAGATATCATCTGGAATATAGATAGGCCTTTCAATTTTAATAAAGCTATACTTGCTAATGTTAAGGGTAAGGTTAATAAAAACTTTCCACCTAGAGCAAATAAAATGGCTAAAAGAAATAAACCTAGAATAGTTAAGATTCTCAAACTTTTTGATATCTTTTTAGAAGAAATATTACTAACCAGTCTCAAAAGGAAATAAAAAATTGTCAATATGACTAGTGTATAAATTATTATATTCATATAAGTCTTCTTTATTCATGAAAGTACCACAACTTAGAAAAAAACTGGAAATAAAATCTTGCCACAGTACTACTTGGGAGGATAATTATAGCTGGATACATCAAAAAAATATTTTAGAAGTTTTAAAAGATAAAAAAAAATTAGATCCTGAGGTTAAAGAATATCTCACCAGAGAAAATGAGTACACTCAACATCATCTAAAAGATACTAAAGAAATACAAAAAAATTTATTTGAAGAAATCAAAGGAAGAATAAAGCTTGATGATGAATCACTTCCTTACAAAGATCATACTTATGAATATTGGACTAAAACAACCACTAAAGGTAATTACTCAATTAAGCTGAGAAAAAAAATTGGTGGTGATAAAATAGAGGAAATTTGGAATGGAGATAACGAGAAAGAAAAACTTAAAGTAGAATATTTTGGTGTTGGAGATTTAGAGGTGAGCCACAATGACAAATTCTTGGGATATTCATTAGATGTCAAAGGGTCTGAATATTATACGATCTATGTTAGAGAGATTTTTTCAAAAAAAATAATTACAAAAGAAATTAAAGATACTTCAGGAAGTATAATTTTTAGCCTAGATGATAAATATATTTTTTACTCTAAACTAGATGAGAACCATAGACCCAGAAAAATATATAGACATGAAATAGGAAACTTAAAAGACGAAGATGAATTGATATTTGAAGAAAAAAGTGAAGCATTTACAGTGAGCATTGGAATAAGTTCTGATGAAAAATATTATTTTATTTCTTCTTCAGATCATAATACTTCGGAGCAATATTACTTTGGAATTGATGAAAATAAACCAATGCCAAAATTAATAAATGAGAGAAAAAGGGGAATTTTGTATTCAGTAAACTCGTGGAACAATAGATTTTATAATCATACAAATAAAGACGCCGAAGATTTTAAAATTGATATATCAGATAGTTTAGAATTACAAAATTGGAAAACATTTATACCTGCAAAAGAAGAGGTTTTAATTGGTGGGTGTTTGTTTTTAAAAAATTGGATAATTAGATCTGAAACGTCTGAAGCATTAGATAAATTATTTTTGAGAAATATAAATACAGATGAAGAGGAAGAATTAATTTTTTCTGATGAAAAGGTATATGTGCCAAATATTTCTTTTAGACAAAAGGATAAAGATACAGACGAAGTTTATGTTGGGTATTCTTCACCCAAAACTCCATCAAGAGTTTATCTTTATAACCTTTCCAATAAATCTAAAAAGTTAGTTAAGGAGCAAGAAATTCCATCAGGACATAATCCTAACGACTATATTGTGGAGAGAATTGAATATAAATCACATGATGGAAGAATGGTGCCCTTAACAATTACAAGACATAAAAAAACAAAGATAGATGGGACAGCAAATTTACTCTTATATGGTTATGGTTCTTATGGAAACTCGATGAGTCCAGGTTTTTCTTCTACAAGATTAAGTCTTATTAATAGAGATATAATTTGGGCAACAGCACATATAAGGGGTGGCATGGAAAAAGGTATGAAGTGGTGGAAAGAAGGTAAACTAACAAACAAAAAAAATACCTTTGAAGATTATATTTATGCTGCAAAATATTTGATTGAAAATAAGTACTCTTCTGAAGGAAAAATAATTGGAATGGGAGGATCTGCTGGGGGTTTACTAATGGGAGCGGTAGTAAATCAGGCACCTAATTTATTTTTGGGTATCATAATGGCTGTACCATTCGTTGACTCCTTGACAACCAACCTTGATCATTCTTTGCCTTTAACAGTTGGTGAATTTGATGAGTTTGGTAATGCTAAAGATAATAAAGATCACTTTGATTATATATTTTCTTACGCTCCTTATAATAATATAAAAAAAATGGATTATCCTCATATGCTAATTACAACTAGCTTAAGTGATAATCGAGTATTATTTGATGAACCTGCAAAGTTCACTGCTAAGTTAAGAGATTTTAAAACCGATAATAATCTTTTACTTTTAAAAACTGAAATGGATGCAGGTCATGGTGGAAAATCTGGAAGAGATGGTGCGATAGAAGAGATTGCTCTTGATTATGCCTTTGCATTAAAAATTTCAAAAAAATTGATTTTTAAATCTTGAAAATATTAAATTAATTCCTAAATAACATTAATAGGTCGCCTAATGGGACTTATAAATATAAACTTGCTTAACAAAGGAGGATATTATGACAAGTAAGGATTTATCTATATTTAACTCTTTAAGACCGTTTTCAATTGGTTTTGATGATATGTTTGATCAATTTGAAAATATGCTTGGAAATGGTGGAATGACTATGCAGTCGAACTACCCACCATATAACATCAGAAAAACAGGTAAAGATAACTATGCTATAGAAGTGGCATTAGCTGGTTTTAATAAGAATGATGTTGAGGTTGAGTTTGAGGATAATTTATTAACTGTAAGAACAAAACAAGTTAATAAATCTCAAGATAATAATAGTGACGGGGAAATCATTCACAAAGGTATTTCTCAAAGACAATTCGCAAGATCATTTACAATTGCTGATGATGTAAAAGTAAATGGCGCTGCACTTAAAGATGGTCTTTTAACAGTATCATGTGAAAGAATAGTTCCAGAGCATAAAAAGAAAAAACTTATAGATATAAAATAAGTTGAGCCTTACTTGCGGAGATTAATTCTCCGCAAGTAAATTTAAAAACATCCATTTGAGACAAAACCTATTACAATTGAACTTGAATTTACCTCAAATTTTCTTTCACAAGGAATTCCATACTTTTTAGTTTTATATACTAGCTCAAAATTCCCTTTAGGATTTTTGTAATCTTCATCGGGTTTACCCAAATCAATTTTAAGTTCTTCCACAGATTTCCCAATATACTTTCCTAGCTTTTGATTCTCTTTTTCAACAATTAAATCAGTCTTATTTTTAACTGTCTGACATGCAGAAACTGCAAACAACAAACAGATTACTAGAGAAATTAATTTTAGATTTTTCATTCTTCATATTAACAACTTAATTATGGCACAAATATAAACTTATTAGTTGTATTATGTTAATAAGATAAGTTTTTAAAGAGTATTTGCTAAAAGAATCAAATACGTAAGGTTTATAGGAGGAAAAATGTTAGATAAATATTTTGAATATAAAAAACACAAAACAAATTTTAAAACTGAAGTAATTGCTGGAGTTACAACTTTTTTAACTATGGCTTACATTATGTTTTTAAATCCATTTATCTTGTCAGGAGAATTTGCGGGACCAGAAAAAGGTTTTTTTGATTTTGGGGCAGTCTTTACAGCTACAATTGTAGCAACTGCACTCGCATGCTTTATTATGGCTTTTTATGGAAAAACTTGGCCTATCGGTCTTGCCCCCGGTATGGGAATTAATGCGTTTGTAGCATTTGGAGTAGTTGCAGGCATGGGTTACACACCCCAGGCAGCACTAGGAGCTGTATTAGTTGCAGGTGTGTTATTTTTAATCATTTCTTTAACGCCAATTAGAGCTTGGTTAATTAACTCAATTCCAAAAAGTTTGAAGCTTGGAATTGGAGCTGGAATAGGTTTATTCCTTGCAATTATTGGCTTAGAAATTATGGGTGTTGTTGCAGATCATCCTGTTACTTTGGTAACGTTAGGAGATATTAAAAACCCTTTAATAATTTTAGCCTGTCTTGCATTTGTTTCAATGATAGTTATGGAAAAACTTAATATTAAGGGGAATATTATAATTGGTATTATAGTCTTTAGTATTATTGCTTGGGCTTCTGGACTAGCAAAATTCAATGGAATTGTAGGAAGTATACCTCCTATGACTTATCTAATGGATTTTGATTTAACTGCAGCATTTACCGCAGGAATGTCTACAGTAATTTTTACTTTACTCTTTATAGACTTTTTTGATACTGCAGGGACATTAACGTCTGTTGCGAATGTAGCTGGTAAAGTTGATAAAGATGGAAAAGTAAAAGATATTGAAAAAGCAATGATGTCCGACAGTGTTGGGACTGTTGCTGGAGCTTTAATGGGTACAACAACTGTTACTAGTTATGTAGAGTCCGGTGCTGGAGTTAAAGCAGGTGGTAGAACTGGAATGACATCGTTAGTAATTGGTGTTTTATTTCTTGCATGTTTGTTTCTTTCACCTCTTGCAACAAGTCTTCCTAAAGAAATTGATGGTGCTGCTCTTTTGTATGTTGCTATTTTGTTTGTAAGAAATATTACCGATATAGAATGGGATGATATATCAGAGTCTGCCCCAGCTGTATTAGCCATGATAGCAATGCCTTTGACCTATAGTATTAGTAATGGTATTGCCTTAGCGTTTATTTCTTACGCATTAATCAAAATATTTACTGGTAAGTTTTCAACAACTTCTCCAGCTATTTGGGTTATAGCGATTTTAAGCTTTATTAGTTTTGTGGTTGCTTAAATAAATTATAGAATAGGGCTAATTAATTTTAGCCCTATCTAATTTTTTCTTCAATTTTTTCAATAGATAATTCCTCGTAATGTTCGGTGGGTTGAACAATCCAAGGATCTGAGTCGAGTCTTATTGGACAGAAATCTGGTTCGAAAGATGATGATTTTTTTTTCCACAGACAAGCCGTCTTAACTTCTTTGATATAATCTTTAGTTGGGCCATAATTTTTTAACCATTCAATACTTTTGTTAAGTGTCAGTCCTGTATCAGATAAATCATCAATTAAAAGTACTCTATTAAAATCCTCATTATTTGCTAAAGAGCTTATTTCTCGAGCAAACATTAGTTCTCCCTGTTTATCTTCCATGCCTTTTCCTGAGTAGCTTTGAATTACAATATAAGCTATTGGTAATTTTAAAATTCTAGATAAAATATCTAATATTGGTGCTGCGCCCCTCATAATACCAACAAGAACTGTTGGTTTATAATTTTTATGAATTAGCAATGCTAATTTTTCTACAATTTTATTATATTCGTTAAAGTTTATAATTAATTTGTCTGCCATGAAAGTTTTTATTATATAAATAAATAAAAGTAAAAAAAAATTTAATAATTGGATATATTGAATATGAAGGGTTATATTGTGAGCGTTTATGAGAGTATCAAAGACAACGATGCTCTAAAAAATTATGCTTTTAAAGCAAGAGAAGCAGTAAAAAAATATGATGGGAAATTTTTAATAAGAGGAGGAGAAAAAATAACTACAGAAGGAAATGAATTTGTAAGAACAGCTGTTATAGAATTTTCATCTTTCGACCAAGCAAAAAAGTTTTTTTATTCTACTGAATACCAGGCAGCTCATGAGCTTTTGAAGGATACGGTTGTGAGGCACCACCAGATTATAGAGGGCAGTTAATATTGTATTGGCTTGGGATCAATACTTCTCCATAAATACCATGTAGCAACAGAACAATAAGGAGAAAATCTTTTTTGAAGTAAGTTTACAAATTTATCAGGTGGCAAATAATTTTTTTTATAGTTTTTTGATATTGCTCTCAAAAGACCAATATCTTGAATAGGCCAAATGTTAGATCTATTGTAAGTAAAAAGTAGAATCATTTCAGCAGACCATCTTCCTATCTGTCTCAAATTAGATAAATAATTTATAGCTTGCTCATCAGTCATTCTGACTAATAATTTTGGATTAAATGATTTATCAAGTATTTGATTAGCAAGACTTTTTATACCTAAAACTTTTTGACGACTTAAGCCACATTTTTTTATTTGGGTAAAAGTTAATTTTGAAACTATTTTAGCATTAATCTTACTTTTACATTCTTTTTTAAATCTTAAAAAAACAGAGTCAGCTGCAGCAACACTAATTTGTTGTCCTATAATACTTTTGCAAAGAGAGAAAAAAATATCTCTTCTAGATGTTAATATAGTTTCCGAGGGACTTTGATAATTTTTAATCAATTTAGACATTATCTTATCTCTTTTTGATAAATATTTTTTTGCCTTATTCCAGTATTTTGGAACTTTAGTCATTTATTGCATTGGAGGCTGTAATTTTCTTTTTGTAAATTTCTCTTCTAAAAATTATCATGGTAGAGATTATAACTAAAGCAGAACCAAATAATGTTTTTATTGTTGGTATTTCATTCCAAATAAAATAACCAAAAATAATTGCAAAAATTAAACCCAAATATTTTAAAGGCGTTACTAAAGATACCTCGGAAAGTTTAAATGATTGGCTTAACCACAAATTAGCAACCCCACCAAATACACCAACCATCGATAGTATCAAGAAATCCCTAAAATCTGGCATTACCCATCCTTGAGGGATAGTAAAGAAACTAAGAATAGTTATAGCTAAGGAAAAATAAAAGGAAATTAACCAAACAGGTTCTGAGGTTGACAATTGTCTAATTGCTATTGCAACATAAGAAAGTCCTAGGCAAAAAATTATTGGAAAAATATAATAAATATTTAAAGATGAAATTCCTGGCTCAGTAATAACCAAAATCCCTACAAATCCAACTAACACAGCCAACCATCTAAATATTCCTACTTTTTCATTCAATAAGAAAATTGAAAAAATAGTTGTGAAAATGGGAGCTGCAAAAGATATACTTACAACTGTAGCTAATGGTAAAGTTCTTAGAGCAATAAATATAGCCACCAAAGCAATTAAGCCTGCTAAACATCTCAAAAAATGAAGTCCTGCTCTTTTAGTAATGTAAAAATTATGAAATCTATCCCTAGGAATTATAAAAAAATAAAAGATAATTCCAAAAAATCCCCTAAAAAATAGTACTTGTCCAATCGGATAATCTGTAGACCATTTTACTATTACATCCATAACAGAAAAGGCGCAAACAGACATAAACATGTACAAAAAGCCTAATTGATTTTTACTTAACATAAGAATAATTTGTAAATTAATTTTACTTATA
>MDSV01186675.1_pt1 | contig 10339 bp, 7 predicted proteins | sample 810851 | NCBI WGS metagenome assembly MDSV01 (sample SAMN05326640, study PRJNA326480) | marine metagenome | isolation source: seawater | place: Atlantic Ocean: North East | collected 2012
CTTAGAAGCACTATCAATGATGATCTTATTTGGTTTGAAATATCAAAAGAATTTATGATTGAAAATGCAAAAAGTCATGTTAGCACTGAAGACTTTTTTGCAAAAGTAAAAGAAAAAACTGAGATTGATTTTACATATTTTTCAGAACAGTATTTTTATACACCCAATCAACCTGAACTTGAATATTATCAAACAGATTCTAACTTTTACTATAGGTGGAATAATGTTAATGATAGCTTTGTTATGCCAATAGATCTATTAATTAATGGTATCACTCAAAGAGTTTTGCCTAGCAAGAAATTTCAATCATTTGATATCTCAAAAAATTCAACTATAGAAGTTATGGATTGGAAATTCTATGTTAAGCCAGTTAAATATAGATAGTTTGCAAAAAATCAAACTCATTTTTATCCTTCTTCTTTTTACTAATACTGCAACAACTCAAGAAAAAGTAATAAAATTTAATATTATAAATAATCCATCCAACCACGATTATTGGTGGCTTGAAAAAAATAATTTTGGTAAAGATTTATCTAATTTAGATTTTGAAAGTTCGCTTGAATTTAAAAAGTCAAAATTAAATTTTGTGGTAAATATTTTTTCCAAGAGTAAAAAAAATAGCATAGAAAACATATATCTAAATGAATCTTTTATTAAGTATAATTTTTCAAAATCAACTTTTTTACGTATTGGTAGGTACTATAGAGATTTTAGTATATACTTAAATGACCAGCTCAGTTCAGGTTCTATGCTGATTAGCAAAAATGCTCAAGCCATGCCTAAGATTGGATTTGTGTCATCATACACAATTAAAAAAAATAAAAAATTCTCATTTGATTTTGGAATCGCTCACAGCGTTTTTGATAAGAATGATACATATATTGAGGCCCCTTTATTACATGAAAAGTTTCTTTATTTAAATCATCAAAATAATGATAGAAAGATGGGTATAGGTTTAGTACATGAAGCTATGTGGTCTGGAGAAACAGATAGTAGAGGAGATCAGCCTAGTTCTTTTAGAGATTTTCTAAAGGTTTTTATAGCTGCCGATGGCCCATATATTGAGGGAAATCCTCATTCTAATTCACTTGGAAATCATTTGGGTATATGGGACTTTTATTATCAGAAATATCATAATGAAAAAAGTATAAAATTTTATTACCAACATATTTTTGAAGATACAAGTGGATTAAGATTTGCAAATAGGTTGGATGGTTTGTGGGGTGTAGAGGTAGAAAATTTTTTTGGAAACAATACAGTATTGATTGAATATCTTGATACTAGAAGTCAGAATATAGATCCTCCATATGTATCGGAATCATATTATAAGCATGGAACATACGAAGAAGGATGGAGTTATAAAAATTACACTTTAGGAAATCCTTTTATGAGCCATTCTTATCAAGAAGAAACAGCTATGATGCATTTAGGATTAAGCGGTAAAGTGCTATCCAATTATTATAAAATATTTATTTCTAAACGTATTAATATTAACGATTCAATTAAGTACAAATTAATACTGTCTACAAAAATTAATAATAAATCTAAATTAAATTTTTTCATTGCTAATAATGAAAGTAATAATACTGGATTTGGAGTAATGATCAGTAAGATTTTATAGAGACTGTTCAGCAATATCACATAAAATATGACCAACTAAAATATGAATTTCTTGAATACGTTGAGTATCATTTGATGGAATATTTATATTAATATTTGAATATTTTTTCACTTCTCCTCCAGAATTTCCAGTAAGTGATATAACATAAATACCATTTGATTTTGCATATTTTGCGGCATTTATAATATTAGATGAATTCCCACTTGTAGATAAAGCAATTAAAATATCTCCATCAACAGCTAATGCTTCTAGTTGCCTTGAAAAAATATTATCAAATTCATTATCATTGCTCCAAGCTGTAATAAAAGCAGAGTCACAATTCAAGCAGATTGATTGAAATGGGCTAATCTTCTTTTTATACATTCCACCAACTAGCTCTGCAGATAGATGGTTTGCTTGAGAAGCGCTTCCTCCGTTGCCACACCAAAAAATTTTATTTTTTCTATTACTAGTATTAACTATTTCTTTAGCTGCAAGTTCAACAACTTCAAAAAAATCTTCTTTCAGATTGCTTAATAAAGCAATATGGTTTTTATAAGAATTGTTAATTATATCTTTTTTATTCATTTAAACATAAAATAGAGATTAATTTTTATACAAAATAATATTTTTTATAATGCAAATCATAAATGATAAATAAAATAAATGAAAATTCTTTTTCTTACAGATAACTTCCCACCAGAAGTAACACCACCAGCAACAAGAACATTTAATCACTGCAAGCAATGGATTAAAGATAAAAATACTGATGTAACCATCATTACATCTTTCCCTAATTTTCCTTTTGGAAGAGTGTATAAAGGATATAAAAATCAATTTTATAAAAAAGATAAAATTGGCGAACTTAATGTAATTCGTGTGTGGACATATATGGCAGAGAATGCTGGAGTTTTAAAAAGGATAATTGACCAATTTAGTTTTGCTTTAACGTCATTTTTTTTTGGTCTATTTCAAAAATATGATATTATTATAGCTACATCACCTCAATTTTTTACTACATGGTCAGCATTTCTTTTGAGCAAAATTAGAAGAAAGCCATGGATATTTGAATTGAGGGATATTTGGCCTGAGTCAATTTATACATTGGGAGTAATAAAGAATAAAAAAATCATCTCATTCCTTGAAAAAATTGAGCTTTATCTCTATAATGATGCAGATTTGATTATACCAGTTACTAATGCATTTAAAGATAATCTTGTAAAAAGAGGTATTAATCCATCTAAAATTTATCCAATAACAAATGGTGTAAATTCTAAAATTTTTTACCCAAAAAATAAAAATTATACTCTTGCTAAACAGTTAAATCTAAATGATAAATTTGTTGTTGGTTATATTGGAACTCATGGTATAGCTCATGGGCTAGATTTTATTGTAAAGGCTATTAGAGATATTGATGATGAATCAATTCATTTTTTATTTGTTGGAGATGGATCTGAAAAAAATAATATTAAATCTCTTGTAAATAAATACGGTCTCAAAAATATTACTTTCATTGATAGCGTAAGTCAAGAAGCAGTTTCTGATTATATATCTGTATGTGACCTTTCCCTTGTTTGCTTAAAAAGAAATGATACTTTCAAGAGCGTTATCCCTTCAAAAATTTTTAGTATGGCTGCAGTAGGAAAACCAATTTTGTTGGGCGTTGAGGGAGAATCTAAAGATATATTAATTAAATATAATGCAGGGCTTACCTTTATTCCAGAGAATCAGGAAAGTTTTATTAGCCAATTACTAGAATTGAAAAATAACAAAGATTTATATGCAGCAGCTGAAAAAGGATGTATAGAATTAGCTAAAGACTTTGATTCTAAAAGATTGGCTAATAATATGCTAAGACTAATTAACAATAAATTTATTTCAAATCGTTAAAATGTAATGATATTCTAGAAAATATTAGATTTAATAATAATTTCATCAATAGCGACACTTGCAGTACCTGTTTTATCAACAGCAGTTGCAGCTGCAGCATTAGCAAATTTTGCTGAAAATTCTATATCATTAGTTTTAGCATAAGCGATTGATAAAGCAGCAATAACTGTATCTCCAGCCCCTGTTACATCTGGATTTTCAACAGTATGTGGTTTAATATGTTTAACAAAATTATCTTCACCTACAATTGTTATTCCTTTATCGCCTTTTTTGGCAACTATATATTCAATATTATATTTTTTAATTAATTTATTGCAAGCTTTGACAATTGATTGATTATCATCAATATTCATTTTAGTAGCTTTTTGCAGTTCATTTAAATTAGGAGTAATAATATTAACTCCATGATAATGATCAAAATCATCTTTTTTAGGATCTACTATAATACATTCTAAACGATTATTACAAGAAAGTTGAGAAGATTTAATTAAAGTAAGAAATAATTTAGGATTATGTAAAACCCCCTTGTTATAATCTGATAATATTATAATATCATAATCTTCTACTATATAACTAGTATCCTTATCAATTTCCCAATTTATTATTTTTTCTGTGTCTAGTCTAGCAACCTGTTTACCGTTTGAATAAACTCTTTGTTTTAATGTAGTAGGATGATTATCAATTGAATCTATTCCTTCAGTTTTAATACCTTCATTTTTTAAGATTGAAATTAATTTTTCCCCCCAAATATCATTTCCAACACAACCTATACATGTTACATCTGCACCCATTAATTTTAAATTCATGGCGACATTTCCTGCTCCTCCAGGAATTGAGTATTCATCCTTTGGAACAACAACAGGTACTGGGGCCTCAGGAGACATCCTATTAGATTCTCCCATGATATAGTGATCTATCATAAAATCGCCAACTACTAAAACTTTAATATTTGAAAAATCTAAATCAATCATTTTATTTTACCTTGATTAATTATGATTTTTTGTTTTGCTTCTAGTTCTTTTTCATTCATTAGATATTCTTTATTTATAAAAGTAAAATTTTTATTTAATTCATAAACTAAAGGTACTCCAGTTGGGATATTGATTGATATAATCTCTTCATTGGATAATTTTTCTAATATTTTAACAATTGCTCTTAAAGAATTACTATGTGCTACAATTAAATGATTTCCAGGATTCATTGCTATTTTAGATGTGTATTCTTCCCAGAATGGGGTCAATCTTTCAACAACATCTTTTAGACTTTCTCCAGAGGGTAAATTGCATTCAATATCTTTAAATTTTTTATTAAATCTTGGATGTCTTTCATCGTCTAGTGATAGTAATGGTGGGGGTATATCATAACTTCTTCTCCAAATATGTACTTGATCCTCACCATATTTCTTAGCAGTCTCAGACTTATTCAATCCCTGTAAAGCGCCATAATGTCTTTCATTTAAGCGCCAATCATATTGAATGTTATCTTTAGGAAATTTAATATAATCACTCACAATTTCTGTTGTTTGAGTGGCTCTTTTTAAGATGGATGTATAAATAGAAGATATTGAGATATTTTTTTTAAGAATTTGCTCGCCAGAGAAATTTGCCTCTAATACACCAGTTGGAGTTAACGGAACATCTTTCCATCCAGTAAACTTATTAGCTAAATTCCATTCACTTTCTCCATGTCTTAATAAAATAAGTTTCATCTACAAAATATAATCATATTAAACTTTTATATATTAAAATAAACAAAGTTTAAATTTAATTTATTTTTATAAATTGTAATTATGAACCAAAGAAAAATAACTAACTATTTAGTATCACAAAACAGATCAATAAAAAAGATTTTAGTCATTATCAATGATGCTATTTTAGTTACAATGGCATTTCTGATTATGAGCCAGTCATTAGGTGAAATTTTTAGATTTGATTTTTATTATATTCTATTTTTAAGTATATCAGGGATTTTATTTTTTTATAATAAAATTTATGATAATGTCATACAAAATATTGGCATTAGATATATTTCTAAGATTATAATTTTAATAGGAATTTCATTTTTATCATACTTTCTTTTGGCAAAATTTATTTTTAATAATCACCTTCTTGGTCAGATAATATTTTATAGCAGTTTTTTGTCTTTTTTCTTAATTATTTTTTCAAGACTATCAGCAAGATTTATACTCTATGAAAATATTGAAGAGAAGGAAAAAATTATATTATATACAGATTATGATGATATTGGAGAAGCAGTAAATCTAGCAGCAAACTCAGTAAAATATAAACTAGTAGGTATAATTTCTAGTACAACGAACAATAAAGGTGGCTTCATAGATGGCATCGAAATATTGCCAATTAAAGACACTAAAAAATTAGCATTAGAAAATAAAGTTTCTAAATTATTTATTGCAAGCGATCATGATATTAAAAATCTTGACAGCGATTTATTTAATATAATTACTTCATTTCCAATTCAAGTATTTAAAATACCTAATCTTAAAAGTATTATTGCTAGGAATGACTCTTTTAATAATTTACAAAACTTGTCTCTTGAAGACTTTATAGTTCGTAAGGTTGATAATGAGATAAAATTAAATGATAAAGACAATCAAATTATTAAAGATAAAACCGTTTTAATCACTGGGGCAGGAGGATCTATAGGAAGTGTCTTAGCAAAACAAATTATTATTAACAAACCAAAGTTATTAATTATACTGGATCATTCTGAGGCTGCTTTATTTAAAATTCATTTATCATTAGAGTCTATGAATCTTGACGTGAAAATTGTAACAAAGCTCATCAATCTTTCAGATAGAAATTTGACAAGAAGCGTATTCAAAGACTTTAAAATTGATACAATTTATCATGCTGCTGCATATAAACATGTAAATATTCTTGAAAACGAGCTGAAATCAGCCATTAACAATAATATTTTAGGTACATATTATTTAATGAATCAGTGTTATAGTAACGGAATTAAAAATTTTGTATTAATTAGTACCGATAAAGCTGTTAAACCATCTACTATAATGGGAAGAACAAAAAAATTCTGTGAATTAATAGTTCAATACTTTCAAAACAAAGATAAAAATAATAATTATGTAGCAGTAAGGTTTGGAAATGTTTTTAATTCATCTGGCTCAGTTATACAAATTTTTAAAGATCAAATTAGTAAGAATCAGGATTTGACAGTAACAGATAAAAATGTTACCAGATTCTTTATGTCAATTGAAGAAGCTGTTAAGCTAGTAATACAAGCATCTGTAATAGGAAAAGGTGGAGAAATATTTGTTCTTGAGATGGGCGAACCAATAAAGATTATTGATATAGCTGAAAGAATGATTTATTTAAGTGGAAAAACAATTAAATCAGAATCAAATCCAAGTGGTGATATAGGTATAAAATTTACTGGATTGAAGCAAGGTGAGAAGTTGCATGAAATTTTAAGTAAAGAAGATGTTGTAAAAACAATTAATTCTCAAATACTTTTATCACAAGATTCTCATAGTAACATTCATAACATAGATAGTATAATCGATTCTTTAATTGATGCAGTTAGTGTCGATGACAATGATTTAATGAAAGAAATACTTATGCAGGCAACAGGTGATTAGATTCCTATGTGCGGTATATTTGTAGCAATCAAAAAGTCAGATAAGGGAGTATTGCCTTACGATAATTGTAAAAAAGCAACAGAATGTACACATCATAGAGGACCAGATAACATTGGATTTTTTAATGATGATTTATGTTTTATGGGGCATAATAGGCTGTCTATTCTTGGTTTAGAAAATAATAGCAATCAACCATTTGAATTTAATAATTATATAATTGTATATAATGGGGAAGTTTTCAATTATATAGAGATCAAAGATATACTTATAAAAAAAGGATACACCTTTTTAACTAATTCTGACACAGAGGTTTTACTTAAAGCTTATATAGAATGGGGAGAGGATGCTTTTAAGGAATTTAATGGTATGTGGTCTCTTGCAATCTATAATAAAGAAAATAAAAAATTGATTGTTAGTAGAGATCGTTTTGGCCAAAAACCTTTATTTATTGGTGAAAAAAATGGCTGTTTATTTTTTTTTAGCGAGCCACAGCAATTTCATCAAATCCAAAAAACAAAACCAAACTATGATTTAATCAGAAGATTTATAAGAGAAGGCAATTATGATAAAAATGATAGAAAAACATTCTTTTCCAATGTAGAAGAGTTTCCTAAAGCATGTAATTTAACTTTAGTAAATAATAAAGTTAAAATAAAGCGATACTGGTCTTATCCTCGATTAATAGAAAAAAGAAATAGTAACAAATTTGTCAAAGAATTTAATGATCTATTGAAAGATGCGGTAAGTATTAGGTTGAGAGCAGATGTTGATGTAGGGTTATTAATTTCTGGAGGAATTGATAGCACAATTATAGCTAGTCTTGTCAGAGAGGAAGTGGGGAACAATAAAAAAATTCTTGCTTATTCATATTCTTCTGATGATGAGTATGATGAGTCAAATTTTGCAAAGATTATTTCGAAAGAATTAAAATTACATACATCTTTTTTAAAGCAAGATTATAATGGTGAGAATTATATTGCTCGCTTAAAATCTTTAGTAAGAAATCTAGGTAGAGGACATTCTTCACCGGCTATAATTTCAATTGATTATCTATATCAAGAGGCAAGAAAAGATGGATTAAAAGTGATTTTGGATGGTCAAGGTGCAGATGAACTTCTGGGAGGGTATAAACAGTACTTTATACATATCATTTTTGAACAATTATCAAAATTTCATTTTAAACAAGCTTATTTGAATTTAAAAGCTATGACAAAAGTTGGTAAACATCATGATTATGGAGGTGTATATGGTATCTTTCTCGTTTTTATCCTATTTATAAGAGAGAATTTACCAGAGATTTTTAAGAAATTAATGAGGACCATATATGGATATGAAAAAGTAATATCTTCAGCAAAAATTATTAAAGAAGAAAGTATTCTAGATTTTGAAACTGATAAAAATTTAAATCCTAACTTAGTGAATAGACATCTCATTGGTCAACATACTGATGGGCTAGAAAATCTATTATACTATGGTGATATAGTTGCTATGAAAAACTCTGTAGAAAATAGATCTCCATTTATGGATCATAAGTTGATTGAATTTGCATTTGAGTCAGATGAATATCTAAAGGTATATAATGGTATCGAAAAATATGTACTTAGAAATAATAAGCACTATGATAAATTTTTTGATATTTTAAATAGAGATAAAATAGGATTCTCATCAAATATCAGATATGAAACAAAAGAAATCATGATTAATCAATTGTCTAATTCTCCTATACTTAATTGGCCAATCTTTAAAAAGAAAAATATTAAAAAATGGATTCTTTCTGGAGAGGCATTATCGGAAAAATATGAAAGATTTCTTTTCAGAGTTTTTCAAGTTCATCTATGGAACCAAATTTTTATTACTAAAAATTAAAATTAGTATCTATAATCTTCTTTTTTAAACGGGCCGTTAATATTCACTCCAATGTAATCTGCTTGTTCTTTAGATAGTTTGGTCAAATCAGCATCAAGATGTTTTAGGTGAATTTTGGCAACTTCTTCATCTAATTTTCGCGGTAAATCATATATACCTGTTGCTGGTTTATTTTTAGCCAGAAAAACTTGAGCTAATACTTGATTTGAGAAAGAAGTTGACATCACAAAGCTTGCATGACCAGTTGCGCAGCCCAAGTTTACTAATCTTCCTTCAGCTAATAAAAATATTTGTTTTCCATTTTTAAAGGTATATCTATCAAGTTGAGGTTTTATCTGTTCTCTTTTAGCATTTGATTTATTAAGAGCATCTACTTGAATTTCATTATCGAAGTGTCCAATATTACATACTATAGCTTGATCTTTCATTTTTCTCATATGTGTTAAAGTGATAATATCTTTATTGCCTGTTGTCGTGACAAAAATATTTCCTCTATCCAATACGTCTTCTAATTTTCTAATTTCAAACCCCTCCATTGCTGCTTGTAATGCACATATTGGGTCAATTTCAGTAACAATTACTTTGCAGCCATATGACTTCATTGATTGCGCTGAGCCTTTACCTACATCTCCATAACCACAAACAACAACAGTTTTTCCAGCAAGCATTATTTCCGTGGAACGCTTAATTCCATCAGCTAGAGATTCTCTACAACCATATAGATTATCAAATTTAGATTTTGTCGCTGCATCATTAACATTAAATGCGGGAAACAACAAACTAGCATCTTCTACCATTTGTTGTAACCTAGCTACTCCTGTTGTTGTCTCTTCTGAAACACCTATAATTTCAGGAACAATACTGTGCCAATGATTAGGATTTTTTTTATGTACTTTTCTTAAAAGTTTCTCAATAACAATTTCTTCTTCGACTTTTGTAGTTATTTTTGGAATTTTTTTATTTTCATTATAATATTTTTCTAGCGCATATCCTTTATGAATGAGCAGTGTTGCATCTCCACCATCATCTACAATAAGATTTGGACCTAAATTATTTTCAAAAGTCAAAGCTTGAAGCGTGCAATCCCAATATTCTTCAAGCGTTTCACCTTTCCATGCAAAAACTGGAGTTTTAGTTTTTGCAATTGCAGCTGCAGCCTCATCTTGAGTTGAAAAAATATTACAACTTGCCCAACGAACATCTGCTCCTAGATCTTTTAACGTTTCTATAAGAATTGCTGTTTCGATGGTCATATGCAATGAACCTGTGAGCCTAAAACCTTTCAGAGGTTTTGATTTAGAATATTTCTTTCTTAATTCCATTAAACCAGGCATTTCTTTTTCAGATATATCAATCTTATCCCTACC
>MDSV01016736.1_pt1 | contig 10338 bp, 11 predicted proteins | sample 810851 | NCBI WGS metagenome assembly MDSV01 (sample SAMN05326640, study PRJNA326480) | marine metagenome | isolation source: seawater | place: Atlantic Ocean: North East | collected 2012
AGGAAACATTAAAGCTGTAACAGTATAATCTATATTCATACGAATCAGTTTGATTATCAATCTTGCGTTTGTTATTTACAAGTAATTTTTTATGTATCAATTAAATCTTTTTTTAGAGCTTACTAGACTTAAAAAACCAATCGGATACATGCTACTATTTTGGCCATGTTCCTGGGGTCTGACTTTAGCCTACGACTTTTCGGGTAACTTTAATCTATATTTCTTTTATATAATCTTATTTTTTTTAGGTTCTGTATTAATGAGATCTGCTGGCTGTATTATAAATGATATTGCTGATCGAGAATTTGATAAAAAAGTTAAAAGAACTAAAAATAGACCAATAGCATCTGGTAAAATTTCGGTTAATCGTGGATTAATTTATGCAGCTCTTTTATGTTTAGGTGCTCTTTTAATTTTACTAAATTTTAATACTCTAACAATAATTTTAGCTTTTTGTTCAATGCCTCTTGCATTTATTTATCCATTTATGAAGAGATTCACTTACTGGCCACAATTATTTTTAGGTATAACATTTAATTATGGTTTAATATTAGGGTGGACCTCTATTGAAAATGAAGTCAATATACTACCAATAATTTTGTATTTTGGAGCCATATTTTGGACACTTGGATACGACACTGTATACGGATATCAAGATATTACGGATGATGAAATAATAGGAGTTAAGTCTACATCAATTAAATTTAAAGATAATCCAAAAAAATTCCTTTTTTTATGTTACTTAATTACTACCTCATCATATTTAACTTTAGGCCAAATTATGGATTTTAATCTTCTTTTTTATCTTGGGGCTATTTTGGTAATTGCCCATTTATTTTTCTATCAATTAAAAAATTTCAATCCTAAAAATATTAAAGATTGTTTAAATATATTTAAAAGTAATAATCTATTTGGTTTTATAGTTCTTATTTCAATATTTTTTGGGAAATTAAATACATGACATCTAAAGAAATTTTAAAAAGATTATACAAGGATTATTCTAAAAGATTTTTAAATAAAATTTTTATTGCTGGATTATTTTCAATAATGGTTGCAGGAAGTACATCTGCTATAGCATGGTTGTTAGACCCAGCCATCAAGAAAATATTTATTGATAAAGATGAAACTTTAATTTTTTTGATTCCCGCTTTTATTATAATTACTTTTGCTGCCAAAGGAATATCCCTTTATTTTGCTAAATCAACAATGATTCATGTTGGTGAAGAAATAAAAAAACTTTTGCAATTTAACATGGTCTCATCATTAATTAATGCTGATACTAAATTAATTGATGCAAAACATTCTGGCAAATTTATATCAAATTTAACATACGACGTGACACATATTACTAACATGCTCAGTGATGCAGTTTTAGCTTTATTTAAAGATAGTCTTACACTAATCGGACTTTTAATTGTTATGTTTACACAAAACTGGAAATTGTCATTAATAGCTATTGTAATGATACCTTTGGCAAGTGCTGCATCAAAATCATTGGGAAAAAGAATAAGCAAAGTAGCAACTGAAGCACAAGAAAAATCAGGTTTTTTAAATTCTTATTTAATTGAGCTATTTAAAAATCATAAATTAATTAAAATTTTTCAAAAAGAAAATTATGAAATTGAACGTTCTGATAAACATTTAGAAAATTTAAAAAATAAAACTGCAAAAATAAGAACTGTTTATGTCAGGGTATCTCCTGTAATGGAAACTTTAACGGGTATCATGATAGCTATATTAATTTTTTATTCTGGGAAACTAATCATTAAAAATGAGATAGATATTAATAATTTTTTCTCCTTTTTAGCAGCGATGATGCTTGCTTATCAACCAGTTAGATCGCTAGCAACAGTTAACATGGCTATCAACCAGGGTCTGTCGGCTGCAAGAAGGATATTGCCAATAATAGATAATGTGAACGAGATAAAAGATCACGAGCATGCAAAAGAACTTTCAATATCAAACGCAAAAATTAGATTTAATGATGTAAATTTTAGATACGATGAAAATAATGATATTGTTTTAAAAAATATCAATCTAGAAATTAATGGAGGTAAAATGTCAGCTTTGGTTGGCCATAGTGGCTCAGGAAAATCTACAATCTTAAATTTGATACCCAGATTTTATAATATTAAGTCTGGGGATATTAAAATTGACGGTCAATCAATATACACAACTAAAATAAATTCTTTACGTGAAAAAATATCTTTAGTAAGCCAAGACACTACTTTGTTCGATGACACAATTAAAAATAATATTGCGTATGCAAAAAAAGATGCGACTGATGAAGAAATAATAGATGCTGCCAAACTTTCGTATTGTGAGGAATTTATTAACGAACTTCCTAACAAATATGAGACAATTATTGGTGAAGATGGTATTCGACTCTCAGGAGGCGAGAAACAAAGAATTTCTATCGCAAGAGCAATTCTTAAAAAAAGCCCTATTATTTTACTCGATGAAGCAACTTCATCCTTAGACTCCGAAACTGAAGAAAAAATACAAAATGCTATTAATATTTTGACAAAAGACAGAACTACTATTGTAATTGCTCATAGACTTTCAACTATACTTAACTCTGATAAAATATTTGTAGTAGATAGTGGAAAAATATTAGCCTCTGGAAAACATGAAGAACTTTTAAAAAATTCTAATCAATATAAAAGTTTTTATGAAAAACAAATTAGAAAATAATAATGTTTTTTATTTACCAAATAGCAATTATATTAATTATTATTCTTTCCCCATTAATTTTAATATTTAGATTTTATAAAAATAAGGAAGACAAAAAAAGGTTTGTTGAAAAATTTTGTTTTATAACAAAAAAAAGAGGTAAGGGAAACCTCATTTGGATTCATGCTGCTAGTGTAGGTGAATTAATGAGTGTTTTACCATTAATTAAAGAGTTAGAAAAAAAAAGAAATATTAAAAAGATACTAATTACAACATCAACCCTAAGTTCATCAAAAATATTTAATAAATATAAATTTAATAAAACAATTCATCAATTTTTTCCAATAGATTTTTTTTATTTTAGTTCGAAATTTATAAATTATTGGAAACCAAAAATTGCAATTTTTATAGACTCAGAAATTTGGCCAAGTATGTACCAAGAAATAAATAATAATTCTATTCCCTTATTATTAATGAATGCTAGGATAACAAAAAAATCTTATAAAAAGTGGAAATTTTTTAACAAGTTTACTAAAAATGTCTTTGAAAATATTAAAGTTGCCTACCCATCAAATACGGAAACTTATAAATTTTTAAAAAAATTAAATTTAAAAAAAATAAAAAAAATTGGTAATTTAAAATTTTCTGAATTCAAAAAAACTAAAATAGAAAAATTTTCTCCTTCATTTTCTAAACAATTAGATAAAAGATTAATTTGGTGTGCAGCAAGCACTCATCCAGAGGAAGAAAAAATAATTGCTAAAACTCATCAAATTTTGAGAAACCATTTTAGCAATCTGCTAACTATAATAATTCCAAGACATATCAATAGAATTAGCCGAATTAATAAAGATATTAGTTCAATGAAACTTGAAACAATTATCAGAACAACTAATAAAAAAATTAATGATAAAACAGATATATATTTAGTTGATACATATGGTGAAACTAAAAAATTTTTTAATATTTCTACAGTCGCTTTTATGGGTGGCTCTTTAGTTAATCATGGAGGTCAGAATCCTATTGAGCCAGCTAGATTTCAACTAAACATAGTTCATGGTCCTTATATAAATAACTTTAAAGATATATATGAGCTTTTTAATGAAAAAAAAATTGCGTATAAAATTTATAACCAAACTCAATTAAAAAATGTCATCCAAAAACTTATAAAAGTTAAAAAGAAAAAAAAAATTGATTTAGAGAAAATCGGCAATTTGACACTTAAAAAGAGTATAGTTGAGATAGAAAATATATTAAACAATGAAATTAAAAAAACCTAAGTTTTGGGACTATCATAAACCAAATATATCATCCAATCTTTTATTACCTCTTTCAAAAATTTTCCATTACTTATCAAAAATAGAAATTAAAAAAGCTGAAAAGTTTAATAACATTAAATGTATTTGTGTAGGAAATATCTACTTAGGTGGTACAGGAAAAACCACCTTATCAATAGAATTAAAAAAAATTTTAGAGAAGGAAAATATTAAAGTATGTTTTATAAAAAAAGATTATCCAGATCAAATCGATGAAGTGAGATTATTAAAACAACATGGCAAAATATTTATTAATAAAGATCGAAAAAAAGCCTTAAGAGAAGCTGTTTCTGAACATTATCAAGTAGCTATATTCGACGATGGCTTACAAGATAAAACTATTTCATATGATTTAATATTTGTATGTTTTAACCAAAAAAATATGATTGGAAATGGCCGTTTAATTCCTGCTGGACCCCTAAGAGATAACCTTGATAGTTTAAAGTTAAATAATAATATTTTTATAATAGGAAATAACAAAAATAATATAGATCTTAAAAATATTCTTTTACAAAGTTCAAAAAATCTAAATTTTTTTGAAGCTTCTTACGAACCAATCAATTTAGAAAAATTTGATAGAAGCATTAATTATGTTGTTTTTTCAGGAATTGGAAATCATGGAACATTTATCGAAATGTTAAAAAGAGAAAATTTTAAATTAATTAGAGATTTTGAATACCCAGATCATTATAAGTATTCTTTTTCAGATTTAAATAAAATATCCTCCTTTTCTAAAAAATATAATGCTCAAATATTGACTACTAAAAAAGATTTTTTAAGAATAGACGATGATCATAAAAAAAATATTAAATATATAGATATCTATTTAGAGATAAAACAAATCAAAGAATTACTAAAGAAATTAAAGTTAGTGTATGAAAATAATTAAAATTTTAAGGTATTTAATAGAATTTTTGATAATCCTCGTGTTTTTTACAATTTTTAAAATTTTGGGAATTAAAAGTTCTTCTTACATTTCTAGTAGAATATTTCGTGCCATCGGACCATTGTTTAGATCTGAAAAAATAATTAATAAAAATTTTTATACTGCTTTTCCTAAAATAACAAAAGAACAGATAAAAACTAATACAAATGAGATGTGGGATTATTTTGGAAGAATCCTTGCGGAGTATCTTTTTCTTAAGAATTTTAGAAATAACAAAAACAATAGAGACATCGAAGTAATTGGAAATGAAATTTTAGAGAATTTAAAAAAGAAAAATGAAAACGTAATATTCATTTCTGGTCACTTTGATAATTTTGAGTTGATGGCTATGATGATTGAAAAAAAAGGAATAAAATTAGCTGCAATATATCGTCCCTTAAATAACTTTTTTATTGATAAAATAATGGTTTATTTAAGAAAAAAACATGTCTGTAAAATTCAAATTAAAAAAGGACGAACAAGTGTAAGAAATTTAGTTAAGTTATTTAAGAATGGATATTCTATAGCGTTAATGATTGATCAAAGGGTTAGTGAGGGTATGAAGTCTCCATTTTTCAAAAAGAAAGCTTACACTACTACTATTCCTGCTCAATTTGTTAGGAAATTTAAATGTAAAGTTGTTCCGATTTACATAGAGAGAAAAAACAATATTAATTTCAAAATTAGAGTTTCAGAACCAATCAAATTTGAAAAAAATGAAAGTATAGAGGAAATCACAAATGACCTAAATATTTGTCTTGAAAAAATGATAATTAGAAATCCATCTAAGTGGATTTGGTCACATAATAGGTGGAAATAATCTAACTTTTTTCTCTTTTTTCATTTGCTTCTTTGTATGAAAAGTAAGGTTCCTGAAGATCTACATTCCAATATTGTAATTTTTCAATTTCTATGGGTTTTCCTGAAACAGCACAAATAACATGATCTCCATTTTCTATAATTTGAAAATTATTTGGTAAATATTTTATTTTTGCTAATTTTTTAAACATTTATAGTTTATAAATAATTATATATGAATGTTGGAATAATAGGAAGTGGTGGTCGTGAACATGCAATGTGTTTTAGTATTAGAGGTTCAAAAAAAGTAGATAAAATTTATTGTTTTCCAGGAAATGCAGGTACCGCTAGTCTTGCCACTAATGTAGATATTGATATTAGTAATTTTGATAAAATTAAAAATTATGTTCTAGAAAAAAAAATAGATCTTCTAGTTGTTGGGCCAGAAAAGCCTCTAGTTGATGGCATTGTTGATTATTTTCAGAAAAATAAAATAAATATTTTTGGACCTAATAAAGCAGCTTCTCAACTTGAAGGATCTAAAATTTTTACTAAAAAAATTTGTGAGAGATTTAATATCCCAACAGCCAAGTTTGGAATTTTTCAAAGTCCAAATGAATCTAAAAAATTTTTAAAAGAAACTAAATACCCTATCGTTATCAAAGCAGATGGTTTAGCATCAGGTAAGGGTGTTTATATTTGTGAGGATAGAACTTATGCATTTAATGCAATTGATGAAATTTTTAATGGAAAGTTTGGTGAGGCAAAAAATTTATTAATTGAAGAATTCCTTGAGGGAGAAGAGATGAGTTATTTTATAGTTTCAGATGGTAAATGTATTAAGAGTTTTGATACTGCTCAAGATCATAAAAGAGCTCTTGAAGGTGACAAAGGTAAGAACACAGGTGGTATGGGTGCATACTCTCCATCTCGCTTAATAAATATAAATTTAGAACAAAAGATTATTAATAAAATTATTAATCCAACTATATTTGGGTTAAAAGAAATGAATATAGAATATAAAGGTTTTTTATATGCGGGATTAATGATTAAGGAGAATGAACCATTCTTGATAGAATATAATGTAAGGATGGGAGATCCTGAGTGTCAAACAATTTTACCTAAACTTAAAAATGACTTTGTTGAAATTTTACTTGCTTGTTGTCGTAGTGAATTAGATAAAATTAAAATTGAATGGAAAAACTTTAAAAGTATGTGTATTGTTTTATGTTCAAATGGATATCCTGATGAGTATGATAAAAATATTTTGATTGAAAATATTGAAAAAATATCAACCAATGAAAAAAATTTGTGTTTTCATGCAGGAACAACTCTAAAAAATAAAGAAATTTATGCAACAGGAGGAAGAGTCTTAAACTTTGTTTCACTTTCGGATAATTTTTTAGATACAAGAAAAAAAATTATTAATAATTTAAATACTTTAGACTGGGACAAAGGTTATTATCGAAAAGATATAGGTTACAAAGTAATAGATTAATGCGGATAATTGCAGGTAAATTTAAAAGTAAGAAAATTCTTGGACCAAAAGATAAAAATACGAGACCTTTAAAAGATATGGTCAAAGAGTCTATATTCAATATAATTAATCACTCGAATAAGTTTAAAATGGATATCATCAATAAAAATATTCTTGATTTATTCTCTGGAACAGGATCTTTTGGTCTTGAGGCATTGTCAAGAGGTGCTAAAAAAGTAACATTTGTCGAGAACTATAAAATAGTATTAAGTGTGCTAAAGGAAAATATAAAAAATTTAAATTTTGAAAAAAAGTCTAATATTATTGAAAAAAATATTCACGATGGTCTGAACTTTGAAAATCTAAATCAGAAATATGATATTATTTTTTTAGACCCACCATTTGAACAAAAAGAAATACCCTTTTTATTATCAAAAATAAGTAATTCTAATATTTTAAAAAAGAATGGGATTTTAATTATTCACCGAAAAAAAAATTACGAGGAAAATTTAAATGAAATATTTAAAGTCTTAGAAGACAAAACATATGGTTTTTCAAGGATATTTTTTGGAAAATTTATTTAACTAAATTGTTTTCTAGTTTCTTTTTTAATTAATTCTACCGAAGGTTGGTCGTAAGGATTTATATTCAAGGCACGACCCAATAATATTGTTTCCAAAATGAAAAAACAAAATAACTCACCTATATTTTTTTCATTTCTCAAACTTAATTCAAAACTTCTGTATGGAATTTTTTTTTTTTGGAATATATTTTCTGTTGCAATCTTTTGTTTAAATACAATACTATCTAAATTACAACCTCCCAAATAGTTATGTGAATTAAGTAGTTTTGTTACATCTAATTTTTCTGAACTTTTTTCTTTAGAATAAAAAAAAGTAAAAAAATTGTTTTTGAAACCATCCAAATAAAGTTGCATCAAACTATGATTATCTTTAGGCATTGTAGAAATTATAGGTAATATACCTTTACTTTTTTTTCCTAAACTTTCTGCAACTAATTGTTGGTACCATTTAAAAAAACCCTCTGCTTTTTCATCATAATTTAATATAATTGAATTAAATTTTTTTTTTTGAATAAGACCTAAAATAGAACCAGTATTTTGAATTAGTAAATTTAGAAATTTTCTATTCTTTATTAAATTATTTAATTGTCTAAATTTTTTTGGATTTAAACCCATCAATTCAGCTGGTAACATGCCAACTTCAGATAGTACTGAATATCGACCTCCAATAAAATTATTATGGTAAATAATTTCAGCTTTTAAATTTTGGGCAAGATTAAATAGGTAACTAGGTTTATTTTCTGTTATAAATATATTTTCATCTTTGCTTTTTAAAAAAATATTTATATTTGAAATTGTTTCAAGAGTATTACCAGATTTAGAAATTATTATATTTACATTTTTTTTTTTGCTCAAATTTTTTTGATAACTTAAATTATCTAGAAAAAAAAATTTTTTTTTTATCTTATCGTTTAAAAAGTAATAAATTGCCTGAGCACCTAAAGATGAACCACCCATGCCAATTAATCTTATTTCTTTATTACTGACTATTTTTTTAAGTTTTTTAATATTATATTTATCATTATAATCTTTACCCAAAGATTTAATAATTTCATTTTTTTCTGATAATAAACTTTTTAAGTTTTTTTTTATTTTTGGATAATTCTTTTTTTTATAGAAGCTCTTAAATTTAATTGAATTAGTAAGCATTAATTACTTTTAATTTTTTCTAAAACAGAAGTTTCTAAAGAATTTTTCTTTTTAGAATTACTCTTAACAGTTTTTTTAGGGTTTTTTCTTAAAATTTTCTCTATATTCAAATCCTCTATTTCATTTGCCTCTTTCACGGAATTTTTTGGTATTGGTAACTTTGAAAAATCAGGTGGTAAAACTAATGGATTTTTTTTCTCAATTAAAAATTCTTCTGCACTTTTTGATTTTTTATTTCCCTCCAAACCTTCTTTTAAAGATTGGCAGCCATTTAAAAAACCTAAAACAACAACTATAAATATAAATATTCTAATTTTTTGTTTCATTTCTTACATTGTTCTCCATAAAAACTTCATCATAAATAAGGCAAATTACTCCTAAAGTGATAAATATATCTGCAATATTAAATACAAACCAATGAAAATCCCTGAAGTAAAAATCTATAAAGTCAGGAACTGCAGAAAAGAAAATTCGATCAACAAAATTACCTAAAGCTCCTCCAATAACCATTATAAAGCCAAATCTGCTCAACTTTTCTGCATTAACTAATATTATTAAGAGTATCAAAATAACAATGAAAATAATCATTGTCACTAAATTATAGCTAAATTTTTCATCAAAAGAAAATAAACCAAAAGCTATACCTTCATTCCAGATTAGACTTATATTTAGAAATTTTGAATTAAATAAGTCATATGATAAATTTTTTTTACTTTGAGAGATCACATAAAATTTTGAAATTCTATCTAAAGAAAAAATAATTAATATTAATAATAAGTTAACAAAAAAACTCTTATTTAGATAATTTGACATTTGGGGTGTCTCTCACATGAATCCATTCTTATCTTCCAACAAACTGTACATTTCTGACCTGATGCTTTTTGAGTTAAAACTTTTATGTCAGTTAAGTCATCAAAGATAATTTCTGCCTTAGAGGTTATACACAGCTCAGATAAATCTATATCTTTCACAATTTCTTTAAATTTATTATTTAGTTTAATATTAAGTTCAGCCTCTAAACTTGAGCCTATTTCTTTACTTGATCTTTTTTCTTCAATACTGATATTGCAGATATCTCTAATCTTAATTAATTCATTCCATTTTTTCTCTATTTTTTTATTTTCAAATTTTTTTGGATAATCTAGAAATTTTTCTAAATGAATACTCTTACGCTTTTTAGAAACTAATTGATAAATCTCTTCAGTGGTAAAAGAGAGAATCGGGGCAAACCATTTTAATAATGAATTTAAAATTATGTTTAATAATATTAATGTTGATTTTCTTTTTTGAGAGTCTTTAGGGTCGCAATATAAAACGTCTTTCCTGATATCAAAATAAAATGCTGATAAATCTACAGTACAAAAGTTTAATAATTCCTTATAAAGATTATGAAAATCATAATCTTTAAAATACTTAT
>MDSV01043077.1_pt1 | contig 10338 bp, 9 predicted proteins | sample 810851 | NCBI WGS metagenome assembly MDSV01 (sample SAMN05326640, study PRJNA326480) | marine metagenome | isolation source: seawater | place: Atlantic Ocean: North East | collected 2012
AATACCATTTTAACTTTTAGATCAGGCAAATTACATCCATGCCTCGAACCTAGTACTAATATACTTTCGCTATTATTCATCATCTAATAAATTTGCAGTTTTTAAAAAAAAATATTTGACATTTTGTTCAATTTTTGAACAGTATAATATAAAATCGTAATCTTACAACTATTTAATAATGTATTTTTTCTATTAAAATGACAGAAAAAGATAAAACTATTTATCAACTAAATAAATTTCTATCCAAAAATTATAAATTTTATAAAGAGAAAAAAATTTCTAATGAAAATATATTATTGGTGGATAGAGAAAGAGTTGATGCATTATTTCCAAATGCAATAATTAATTTAGCGGTAGCAAAAAAAAGTAAGATGAATGTGATTTTGCTTACAGATTTAGAATCTAATACAACTTCACTAAAAATCTATAAACATCTTGGATTTAATAAAGTCGTAAAAGGATTTAGTAAATTTCTAATTTTTAAAAAATTAAATTTATTTATTTTTTCAATAATTTTATCTTTTTTTGCAATTTTAAAAATATATCAAAATGGATTTAAATGGTTAATTAATAAATATCATGTAAAAAATATTTTAATTGGTGACCTTATTTATGATCATAATATTAGATTTCATCATCGATATATAAACACTAAAATAGATTTTTACTTTATAAAATTGTTAATCAAAGCAACATTTAGGCTTCTTGTAATAGAAAAATATTTTAAAAAATATAATATTAAAAAAATAGTAGTTGGTACTGAGAGTTACTCTTTTAATTCTGGAATTGCTTTGAGAATAGCTGTGTTTAAAAATATAAAAAGTTATTCACTTGCTGGAAGTTTTTCAAATACTGGTGAATTTGAAATAATTAATTTTAAAAAAAGTTTTATAAAATATGGACCAGAAAGTATTTGCTATGACAAAGAAATGTATAAAAAATTTAAAAATATGAAGGTTAAAAAAAATGCAATTGAAAACTTTTATAAAAAAAGAAAAAATTTTAAAACAATAAATTTTTTGACACGAAGTAGTTTTGCAAGAGCAAATAAAATTTCCAGGCAAGGGGAAAAATTCTTAAAAAAAATCCAAGATGAAAAAAAGAATGTGATACTATTTGCTTCTCATGCATTTTCTGATGCAGCACATAAAATGGGTATTAATTATGCATTTGAAAATTATTATGAACAATTTCAAGAAACACTGAAATTTATATCAAAATATGATAAAAAAAATATATGGATTTTTAGAGGTCATCCATCATCTTTACTATATGAAGAAAGTCAAAAAATTAAAAACTTATTTAATAAATATAAAAGAAAAAATATTTTTTTGTGTCCTAGAGATGTGCCTATAGCTTCATTGTATAAAGTTTGTCATAGTCTTGTTACAGGAAGAGGGACTGCTGGATTAGAATTTGCTTCGGAAGGCAAACCAATAGTTATATGTGGCGCTGCCATATATTCAGGATCTAACATTGCTGTTGAAGCAAAATCAAAAAAACATTATTTCAAAATCTTAAAAAATATTAGTTTTTTAAAAAAATCAAATAAGAAAAAAGTATTTGATGCAAAACGTATTATTTATTTTTTAGAAAATGGTCTTTATTTGAGAAACCATATTGATGGAGTTCCTTTTAAAAAAGACAGGCTTGGATCGAACTTTTTTAAAAACTGTTATGGAACAAAACTATCTATTTTATTCAAAAATGTAGATAAATACTTAATGGCAGATATTAATAAAAGCCCTATATTTAAGAAAATAATAAGTGTTGTTTAATAAATTTATTTACTTATTAACCTCATAAAATTTTCCTTATAAAATTTTAAATTTTTTTTAGGTCTCGAGAGGTTAGATCTACTCCCTTTAGAACATGCAACTTCTAAAAACAAACTGCCACTTATTTTTTTTTTAGATTTAAAAAAATTCTTGATATCTTTTTCTGAATTAAGTTTTTTTACATTTTTATATCCTAAAGTTTTAGCAACGTTTGCTAAATTTAGATCTGTCGCACAAGTTTTTTGACCACCGACAGAGTCGTGTGATTTATTATTAAATACTATGTGAACCAAATTATTTAATTTAGAACTTATTGTTGATGAACCTAAATGCATCAAAAAAGAGCCATCACCATCAAAACAATATATAGTTTTTTTTTTATTTATTGCCAATCCTATTGCAATTGATATTGCATGCCCCATACCACCTACACACATAAATATATTATGCTTATTTTGGTAGTTTAATTCGTTTAACTCTCTTGAAAGCATGCCGGTAGTTGATACTATATTTGATTTAGTTGGCATTAAATTATGGAATAGTTTTAATGAACTTTCTCTTGTTATTTTTTTTCTTTCATTTTTAATTTTTCTTAAGATTGTTTTTTTAAATGTATTTTTTCTTATTAATAATGCTACAGGTTTAGAATTTTTTTTTGCATAGTTTTTTAGTTTTTTAATTGTTTTTTTAAAATTACTGCCTTGGCCTAAGGTTGCATACTTTATTCCTAATTTATTTAACAATCTTTCGGTAATTTCTCCTTGTTTTAAGTGTTGTGGTTCATCTTTGATTTGTTTTCCATTATTTAATTCGCCCCTCCAACCAATTAGTAAAAATAATGGTATTTTGTAGACTTTTCTATCTACTAATGAAATTATTGGATTAATAATATTTCCTAATCCAGAGTTTTGAAGATATACAATCGGGATTTTTTTTGTAGCTAAATGATATCCTATACCTATACTTACAGCCGAACCTTCATTTGGTGATACATAATTATTTTTATGAAGTTTAGTTTCAAGATAAAGACAAAAATCTTTCATTAAAGAATCTGGTACACCGGTAAAAAAATTTAAATCATTTTTTTTTAATTCTTTTATAAACTCAGGAATTTCAATCATATAACTATTTAATAATATAAGAAGGTCGATTAAAAAATTTAAATTTTTTTATTTTTTTATTTTTTTTCTTTAAAAATTTATCAATTACATTAGTTTCGCCCTTATAAAACGTACCAAAATTACTTCTTCCTTCATAATTGTCAAAAATTATTATCCCACCTTTTTCTACATTATCATAAAAGTTCTCTAATACACATGAGGTACTTTCAACAAAGTCTATATCAATATTTAACAACGAAATTTTTATATGTGGATTTTTCTTTTTAAATTTTGGAATTGTTTTTAAAACGTCTCCTTTAATTAAATCAAAATTTTTAATTTTCTTTTTTTTAAATAACCACTTTAATTGATTTGTAGTTATAGATTTAGGTCCAGCAGTTTTAATCCATTGATCTCTAAGAATTTTTTCGTTTTTAAATTTAGTATTAGGAAATTTTCCTGAAAAAATATCAAAAGCAATTAATTTATTTTTTTTTTTCTTAAATAATTCCCTTAACATCGCAAATCTAGAAAAAGATGTTCCTTTGAAAACTCCACATTCTACTATGCAATTATTTTTTTTTTCAATTTTTTTAAACAGCTCATAATGTATAAGAAATTTAGATAATCTTTCTTTATTCATGTATAAATTAAAAGTCGTTTCTGCATCATACATGGATTGAATGTTAAATTTTGGAAGTTTTATCATTTAATATTTTCTAATCATATCATTATTAGTTTGTAATGTTAAATAAAATAATTTAGATAAATTGTTTCTATTAAATTTTTTATGAAAAAAAAAAAAATTAAAAACTATGGATGGGGTTTTATAATTGAGGGTTTTTCAGGCTCGGGCAAGACTACACTTTCAAAAATTATTCATAGTAAAATAGAAAAGAAATTTGGTAAAACTATAATACTAGATGGAGATTATTTAAGAAAGTTTTTCAGTTCAATAAATTTTAAAATCGGCCATGCAAAAAAATATCGTGGCAAATATGCTGCCTTTCCAATTTCAATAATAATAAATTCATATTTATCAAATAAAATTAATGTAATTTATACAAATGTAGGTCTAAACAAATCAGCAACAAAAGTGTGGTTTAAAGAGATTAAAAATTTATTTTACTGCATAATTAAAACAGATATTAACGAAATCATTAAGTTTAAAAGGAAAAAATTATATTTTCGAAAGAACCAAAAAAACATAGTTGGTATACATATCAAGCCAGATTTTCCTAAGAAATATGACCTGTTAATTCATAACGATTTCAAAATTTCTTCAAATAAGTTAGCAAAACAATTTTGTGAAAAAATAAATATTAAATTTTAACTTTCGTTAATAGTTTTTTGTAAATTTTATCTAGTTTTAAAGCTCCTATTTCTTTTATAACTTTTTTTGATATTTTTTTTTCAATTTTTTTTTTTTTATTTTCATTCGTATATCTTGTACCTTCAAACCTATATTTAATTGTTTTTAAGGAAAATTTTTTAGAATTAAATTTCACACAATCTTTTAATATTTTTCTTTCACTAACATCTAAATCATAAAATTTGCATATTTTTGCAAATGAGTTCATGCTTTTAGTTGTTAACTTTTTATAGTCTAAAAATAATATTTTATTCTTTCGACCATTAGACAAATTTATCCAAAATTCGTAATATTTTTTTAACCTTAAAAGAGAGTGTTTAATTAATTTTTCGTTAATTTTTTTTTTAGTTAAAAACTTTCTTTTTTCATGATGAACATAATAAGATACCATCCAATCATAAGGCTCTCTAAAAAGTACTATAAATTTAAGATTTTTAAAATCATGCAAGTCAATCCTTTCAAATGGATAACGAGTAAAAATAATTGCATTTTTGAAATATTCTTTTTTTGAAAAAAATTTATAGCTATAATTTTCTCTTTTTGTTGGAAAGTCTAAATCTATCTGATTAAACAGATCGCTATGAATAATTGGTGATCCACTATACAACCAGTCATTATTAATATTATCAAATTTTGGTATACCGTTTCCTGTTTTAAAATATAATTCGAAATAGCTTTTAAGCATACACCTTACAAAAGTACTGCCACTCCCTGGTGCTGATGCTAGACATTTAACACTTTTATTTAAAAATTTTTGCTGATCTAAAAGATTTTGAGCTAAAATTTTTTTTTTTTTCAAAGCCTTTTCGATAAAAATTAAAGAAAATATTAATTTATGGTAATAACCTGACAAACCTTTAAAACTAAATAATTTAGGATAAAGATTAATACCTAAATACTTTGATAATTTTAACAATTTCCATCTAATGTCATAACTCCAAAATATGTTAAATCTTTTTAGCATTATATATTTAAAAACTTAATTAATAATTAAATTAAATACTTATATTTTTTACCTTTCCTTCTTTCAATATTAGGTGGGAATTTTTTTCTTTTGTTTAAAAAATATTCTTCTTTCAAATTTCCATCTTTTTTAAAATTATAAGTTAAATACATAAGTCTTCTCATTTTATTAGAAGTATTTTTTTTAGATTTATGAGGTGTAAAAGAGTCAAAAATTATTATATCTCTTGGATTTGTTGGCAGTTTTATCCAATTAAATTTTTTACAAATCTTATCTGGTATTGCTGATTTATTATCTCCAAAAAGACCATCATTATGTTTATATGGCACTACTTCAAGGCATCCATTTTTTACATTGGACTTATCTATAGATACTAAAACTGAAAAGAATCTATCAATATTTTTGTATAAATTTTTCCAAACTTGAGAGTCTTGATGAGGTTCAAAACCATTGCTTCCGGGTAGTTTCCAATTTATTTTATCTTTAAAAATAATAATTTTATTTGATAATAATTTTTCCAAAAATAAATTTATTTTTTTCTCAAATAAATTTCTTAAAGTTTTGTTATATTTCAAAAAATTTTCTGTTCTATTTAATTGATTATTTTCATAATAAATCATCTCTCTGCCTACTTTAGGCTTGAGTTTTTGCGCTCTATTTGTTTCTCTTAAAATTACCCTAAACTCTTCTTTGCTAAAAAAATTTTTAATTTTTAAATACCCTTTCTTATAATATTCAGATTGATATTTTTTTATTCTACTTACCATTTTTGTTGTTTTATATAATTAAAAATTTTTCCATTTGCATTTTCTTTTAAGTGCACTTCACCTAAATGGCAGACGATTGATCCTTTAATGCTAGTTCTTGGCTGATAAAGAATTACATTATTTTTATTATTATTTGATGTTATTTTATGTTTTGTCAATGTACACAAAAGTGGTTGGTTTTTTTTATTATAAATTATAGAATTTTTATATAATTTTAAAAATATTTTTTTATTTCTGATAACAGCTTTTTTATAATTATTATAATTCTTTAACACATAAAATAATGAACATATGGCATGATACGGACCAGTCATTTTTTTCATAAAATGACTCTCATGATTAAGATAAAATGAATCTATTTTATTCTTTGGAAATTTATTAAATGCTACGAACGATCCTCCAGTTAATCCAAAAAGTCCTTTACAAGACGAATAAGCTAAAACATCTGCAAATTCATGGTTTTGCTCTAAACCTATAGATGCAGTTGCATCTAGTGCTAAATTACATCTAATTTTCTTTTTTAATTTATTAAGCTCTTTTATTGGTATTAAAAATCCTGTGCTTGTTTCAGTAACACAAGATAATAGCCACGAAAATCTCTTTTTAATTCCACCTACATCTTTCCATTTTACATATGAAATTTTCTTTATAAATTTGTATTTTTTTTTTCGCTTGTTTCGCAATTTCAAATAATCTATCAGAGTAATATCCAGTATTGATTATTAAAATATTTCCTTGAAGAAAGTTTAAAATCATTATTTCAAGAGCAAGACTCGCGGAGCCCTGCATTCTGGTAATGTGTTTATGTTTAGTCATTTTTTTTAAATGACCCAACACTTTATTTTCTAGCTTTAGATATTGTTTATCACCTCTCCCAAAACAAGGCTCAAGTCCTTTAATATTATCATCTAATAGAGCAGCAGGTCCTGGCGTAAACAATATTTTATTATTATTCTTCTTTTCTACAAATTTTTTAATTAACATATTAAAGTTACTTAGTTCCGGGGATTAAATTTAGTATTTCTTTTATACTCATAAGACTCTCTTGTTTTTCATATGATCTCGAATATTTAAGAATATTTTTTGCTGTATTTAACATTGCTGGATAGGATGCTCTTAGCAAATGATTAGCATAAATCACTAAATTAAAACCATGATCAATTAGTTGATCTTCTTTTACTTTATTAAAACTACTTGGAACTACAACTAAAGGTACGTTAGGAAAATTTTTTTTAAATATTTTAGAAAATTTAAAAACATCATTTGGAGAAGTTTTTTTATCATGAATCATTATGCCGTCAGAACCTGCTTCAATATATTTTTCTGATCTAATTATTGCATCTTTAATGCCTTTATTTAAAATTAAACTTTCAATTCTAGATATAATCATAAAATCATCTGACATACATGCTTTTTTACCAACAGATATTTTTTTACAAAAATCTTTAATATTTTCTTGCTCTTGTTTTACTTTGGTACCAAACAAAGAATTTTTTTTCAGACCTTTTTTATCTTCCACAATTAAAGCGGAAATACCCATTCTTTCAATTGTTTTTATATTTATCTCAAAGTGTTCAGGTTTTCCACCTGTGTCAACATCAATGATTAGAGGTTTAGTTGTTACATCAAATATTTCATTTATATTATTTAGTCTTTGATTGATTTCAATAATTTCAATATCGGGTTTTCCTTTTAATGTTGAGTCCGTTAAAGAACTTGACCAAAAGCCATCAAATTCTTTTTTTTCTTTTTTATTTTTGTAAAAAATTTTTTCAGCAATTATTGCTGATAAAGGACTGTGTGTTTCAACAAATCTACAAAATTTTTTTGTAATCAATAATCTTTTTAAAATACTTTTTCTATATTCTGGAGATGTATTATCTAAATAAATTCTTTCTCTTATTGCAGAGCTAGATATTCCTTTAGTATGTGGTATTTCTATTAATTTTGATCCTAGCTTTTTTAGTGTTTTTAAAGTTTGATCTCGATGTTTTTTTTCCTCATTAAATTTCCAATCATCACCATGGATCATGATATCTGGTTTAATTTTTTTTAGATTATTAGAATAATTCCACTCATTTTGTGCAACTATTTTATCTATGCCTTGAATATTTTCTAAGATTTTTTTTCTTTCTTTCCAGTTAAGTAATGGTAATCTTTTTTTTTCTGCTATAGCTTTATCAGTTAGAAGACCCACAATTAAATATCCATATTTTTTTGCATGATTGATTAAATTAATATGACCATGGTGAATAGTATCTACAGATAGTGCCATATAAACTTTTTTCATAAATTTACCTATTCTTCATAATTTTATTTATTATCGACGAACTGCTAATTCCCTTAGTTCTTTTAAAGATTTTTTTTTTAATTTTAAAATTGTCTTTTTCATGATCGTGGCCTCTTACAATTAAATCAATTTTATTTTTTTTTAAAAATTTATTTGTAATTTTCCATTTTGATGGAATTACTCTGTGAACGTATTTTATTGACTTTAAGATTTCCTCTCTTTGCTTATAATTAAGTATTACATTAATTTTTTTATTTTTTTTAATTTCCTGATCTGTTGTAAGAGCAACAATTACTTTTCCAAATTTGTTTGCCTTTTTAAGCAATCTTATATGTCCATGATGAATAATGGTTGTGGACATGTCAACTAATATACTTTTGTCTTTCATTGAGTAAGTTCAAATTTTTTCATGTAAAAATTATTTGATATTTTGTTCAATTTTTGAACAGTATAGTATAATATCGCCATCTTACAACAATATTAATATAAATATTCCTAGCACTACAATTAAAACAATGCTAAAAATCAATTGATTTTATTGGTTATATTATATAAATGAAAACTTATGAAAAAATCTAGAGTTTTATTAGTTACTCCTAATCTAAAAGGAATTAAGGATGGATTGAATAGAATTCAACCACCTCTAGGTCTAATGTTGTTTGCACAGGTATTAATAGATGATGGTCACGAAGTAAAAATACATGATTTTGCCTTGGAGGGTTGGGATAACAGAGTTGATTTAAATGAAAAGGAAAAACTAATTCTTATCGGACAATCTGATGAAGATGTGGCTAAAGTAATTTCAGATTTTAATCCTGACTTATTGGGTATATCGATATTATTTCAAAATTTAATTGAACATGCGCAGCATATTGCTCATATTGCAAAAAAAGTTAGACCAAATACTAAAATTGCTATAGGTGGAAACTGTATATCAAATGCAGTTATAGATTATAAATATTCTTTAACAGATAAAAATTCAAAACTTCCAGACCATCTCCCCTTTTTAGAAGATAAAAATTTTGATTATGCAATAACAGGAGAAGGTGAAATACCAATAAAAGTTTTAGCAAATTGTGTGGCAAATAATTTAAGTACGGATAAAGTTCCTGGTTTAGTAAAAAAAGTTGGGCATAAGAAATATATTATTAACAATGCAGAAACTATCAAAGATCTATCGCTGTTACCAAGACCGGCAAGACATTTAGTAAACATGGAAGGATACTTTGAAATTGGTGCATTCCATTCATCAAAATCTAGATCAAAAAGAGTGTTAAATGTTATGTGTTCAAGAGGTTGTCCAGAAAAGTGTACATTTTGTACAACTCCAGCTATGTGGGGTAATTTAACAAGGTGGAGACCTATTAAAAATATAATGGATGAAATAGTTAATGATGTAAAAGATTATAGGATAGGTGAAATTCAATTTGACGATGATACTTTAACTGTAAATAAAAAAAACTTGTTCAGCCTGTGTAAAGAATTAGAAAAAGTAGGCGTGCCGTGGTGTACGCCCAATGGTACAAAGGTTAACTACCATTTAAGAGAGCAATATGACATGTATAAAGCAATGGCAGATTCTGGATGTTACCAAATTACTTTAGCATGCGAAAGTGGAAACGAGAGAGTGCTAAATGAAGTTATAAAAAAAAGATTACCTTTAGAAACTATTAAACCCTCAATTGAAAATGCAAAAAAAGCTGGATTGTTAGTCCACACTTTTTGGATATTGGGTTATCCAGGAGAAACTTACGAAGAAATGATGGAAACAATCGAATTTGCAAAAAATTCAGGAGCAGACAGCTATACATTTTCTGTTTTGACTCCTTTATCTGGCACGCCAGTATACCGACAAGTAGTAAAAGAAAATATGTGGTGGGATGGAAAAGAAAGTCAAAAAACTTTCAGATCATCTTTGGTTAAAGTTGAAGGATTTAATAGTGCGGATGAATTTGAAGAATTTGTAAACAAAACTAATATTGAAGCAAATTTACTTCTTAAGGAGAGAGATTTAAAAAGATTTAATAAAAAATATGAACTAGCTTCTAAAGTTAGAGACAAAAAAAT
>MDSV01097403.1_pt1 | contig 10338 bp, 7 predicted proteins | sample 810851 | NCBI WGS metagenome assembly MDSV01 (sample SAMN05326640, study PRJNA326480) | marine metagenome | isolation source: seawater | place: Atlantic Ocean: North East | collected 2012
ATTTTTTAGAAAAACATCTTAAAAAAATAGTTCAATTTATAGAAAACAATAGTGATATTGAAATTTTAGCAATTGGTATTGGTCATGATGTATCGAGATATTACAAAAAAGCAATTAAAATAACAGATGTACAAGAATTAGGAGATGTAATGATTGGACAGCTAAGTGGGCTTTTTGCAAATAATAAAAAACTGAATTAAATTTTTTTTAAATCTTTATTTTTCCATTTTATTAAAACTTCTGCTCCACCTATATTTTTTGAATTTTTAAAAATTATATTAGCATAATTTTTTTCTAATAAAGTTTTTCCAATAAAAGTTCCGAGACCTAGGCCATATTTTGAAATATTTTTACTATTATTTGTTCTTATGTAGGGTTCACCTAATCTTTGTTTATCTAACAAATCTTTGGGGAAACCTGGGCCATCATCTCTAATAACTATATTTGTTGTTGTTTCATCGCTATTCAAATATATATCTATTTTATTTTTACTAAATTTATTTGCATTGCCTATAAAATTTCTAAGACCATATATGATTTCTGCAGATTTATGTATTTTAATTTCAGTTTTGTAATTTTTTAAATTAATAAAAAATTTCTTTTTACTTATTTCTTTATAAGTAGTAACAATTTCTTTAATGTAATCATTTAAAGAAAGATTATTATCTATAAACTCATCTTCAATATTAGGATTCAATGTTAATTTTTTGAGTATATCTCGGCATCTTATACTTTGGCTCGTTAATAAATCTAGATCTTTACTAATTTTATCGTCATTTCCATATTCTTTTTTTATTTCGTTTACTGTTAATAAAATTGTAGATAGAGGTGTCCCAAGTGAGTGCGCAGCAGCGGCAGCTTGCCCACCTAAAGAAAGAAGTTCATTTTCTTTTGCCAACAATTCTTGAATTTTATCATATGCTTTTTTTCTAATTCTACTTTCTTCTCCAAATTTGTAGCCAAAGTATACCAAAAATATTAATCCTATGATTATTGATGTGGGTATTGCATAAAAATAGTAATTGGGAGCATGAAAATGTAATGTCCCAGGATGAGGTAATTCGTTGAAAAAAAAAGTTAAAATAAATAAATTTATAATTATAAAAAAAACTAATATAATCGAGCTTAAATAATGTAAATATTGAGCACAGAATATAGCGGGTACTATTATCAAAAATACAAATGGATTAGTTATTCCTCCTGTAAAGAAAAGTAAAATGCTCAACTGAGATATATCGAAGATTAAGTATAGTGTAGAATAAAAATTATTAAGCTGATTTGATTTAACCCTAATTTGTAAGTAAAGATTTAAAATAGCACTAATAATTATTATAAAAATACAAACAACGTAACTAAATTTATATCCTAATAAAAACTGAACTACTAGAATAGTAAACAATTGTCCAAAATAAGCAATCCATCTTAAATTAACATATGTATTTTTATTTAATGAATATAGATTGGAAGTTTTAAAAAACTCCATTATTAAACATCTAGATTTGAAACATTTATTGCATTATCAACAATAAAATCTTTTCTTGAGGATACATCGCTGCCCATTAAAGTTTGTATAAGATTTTGGTCTTTTTGTAAATTTTTTGAATATTGAACTTGTAGTAAATTTCTTGTATCTGGGTTTAATGTAGTACTCCACAATTCCTCTGGATTCATTTCACCCAATCCTTTAAACCTTTGAATATTAAGCTTGGACTTTTCTTCTTTAATATTTTTTTCATACTCTCGTGATCCTTTTTTAAATTTCTTTATTTCTTTTGAACTTTTAATTATATAATTTTCAAGTTCTTTTTCATCTTTGATATAAATACTTTTCGATCCTTTGTTGATTTTAAAAAGAGGTGGTTGTGCTAAATAAATATGTCCTTGCTCGATCAATTTATTAAAAGGTTTATTATTAAAAAATGTTAAAAGTAATGCACGTATATGCGATCCATCAACATCGGCATCTGTCATGATAATTATTTTGCCATATCTTAAGTCTTTTAAATCTATTTCGTCATTTTTTGGATCAAGGCCTAAAGCATTTATTAAAGTTACGATTTCGTTGGATGAAATCATTTTTGATAATGTTTTTGTTCTTAAATCATTTGAATTTCCATTTTTTTTAGATCCATTTAATTCAGTAAATGTATTTAAAATTTTTCCTCGCAGTGGCAAAACAGCTTGGTTTTCTCTATTTCTGCCTTGCTTGGCAGAACCTCCTGCTGAATCACCCTCTACAATAAATAGTTCTGTACCATCTTGTTTTGAATTTTGACAATCAGCCAATTTACCTGGCAAACCAGTAAGTTCTAAAGCACCCTTTCTTCTTACGCTTTCTCTTGCTTTTCTTGCAACATCTCTTGCAATCGCCGCTTGGATAATTTTAGTTAAAATAATTTTTGATATTGATGGATTTTGATCAAACCAAATTGATAATTTTTCATTAACTATATTTTCAATTATATTTCTAACCTCTGAAGAAACTAACTTGTCTTTAGTTTGTGAAGAAAATTTTGGATCAGGTATTTTTACAGATAAAACACATGTCAAGCCTTCTTTAACATCATCTCCAGATAAGGCTACTTTATTCTTTTTTAATAGATTTTGTTCAGCTGCATATTTATTGATAACTCTTGTTAAGGCGCTTCTAAATCCAAGTAAATGAGTTCCTCCATCTTTTTGATAAATATTATTTGTATATGGATAAACATCTTCATTATAACCGGCATTCCATTTTAAAGAACATTGAGCTTCTATATTATTTTTCTTACCTTCAATGTAAATTGGCTTTTTAAATAAATCATTTTCATTTTTATTTTTTAATTTTTCTCTTTTTTCATCTAAAAATTCTACAAATTGTAAAATTCCTCCATCAAATTTAAAATTCGATATTTTTTGTTTTTTTTGAGTTGAATCAATTAAAATAATTTTAATACCCTTGTTTAAAAATGCTAACTCTCTCATTCTTTTTTGTAAAATTGTAAAGCTAAATTTAGTAGATGAAAATATGTTTTTGGAAGGTAAAAATTTTATTTGTGTACCATTTTTTTTTGATTTTCCAACGACTCTTAAAGGTGATTTAGAATTTCCATTACTAAATTCTATAAAATATTTTTTACCATCTCTTTCTATATTTAATTCTAGTTTTTCTGATAATGCATTAACTACAGAAACACCAACACCGTGTAAGCCTCCAGAAACTTTGTAAGAATCATGATCAAACTTTCCTCCTGCGTGCAGTTGAGTCATTATCACTTCTGCGGCTGATTTTTTTTCCCCTTTATGTAAATCTACTGGTATTCCTCTTCCATCATCTTTCACAGTAATTGATTGATCTGAATTTATTTCTACCTCTATATTTTTACAGTGTCCTGCCAAAGCTTCATCGATTGAATTATCCACAACTTCATAAACCATATGATGCAATCCTGTTCCATCATCGGTGTCACCAATGTACATGCCAGGTCTTTTTCTTACAGCTTCTAGACCTTTAAGTACTTTGATTGAGTCGGCCTGGTAATTATTTAAATTTTTTTCTGTCATTTATTTTTTTTTGGAAAGCTTATTTATAACATTTTTGCTTTTTTTAATAAAATAGATACAAACTAAAGTCTTCAAAAAGCCACGATAATTAACCTTAATTTAAGTTTTTTTGAAAATTTTTAGTATAATTAAAATTAATACAAAAATGTGCCGTTTTTGACTGTAAATAATCTTTGGCGGAGAGAGTGGGATTCGAACCCACGGTACCTTTGACAGTACACACACTTTCCAAGCGTGCGCCTTAAACCACTCGGCCATCTCTCCTGCAAATATTACTAACATTATTTTTATAAACTTATAACATGTACAATTTTCATAAATACATTAATATTTTATAAATTAAAAAATGAATTGAGTTAAATATAAATGAATGTTTTAAAAAAAATAGCTAATTCTTTTGGTTACAGTTTAACAAGAAAACACAAAACTGATAGCTTAAAAGAATTATTAAGTTTAAGGTTAAAATATAATCCTTGTGATTATTTAATTGATGTTGGTTCAAATATTGGAGATTTTTGTGATGAATATAGTGAAATGTTTTCTAAATCTTTTTGTTTTGAACCAAATAAAGAGTTATTTTTAGGTTTAAAAAAAAAATTTTCTAAAAAAAATAATGTTATAATTAATGAGTTAGGTGTAGGTGATACGAATGAAAAAACAAATTTTTATGTTACTAACGATAAAGGTAAAACGTTAAGCTCAATCAAAAAACAATCAGAAAATATGTCAGAGCTATTAAGAAACACAGAAGTTGTAGATAACTATGAAATAGAAATAGTTAAACTATATGATTATATAATCAAAGAAAAATTAATTAATAATACATTTTTTTTAAAAACAGACACTCAAGGAAACGATATTGAAGTATTATATGGTTTAAAAGAATTTATTAAAAAAGTAAAATTTATAAAAATAGAAATGCCAGTAATTAATATTTATGAGATAAATTATAAATTTGAACAAATTAATGATTTTATGAAAAAAAATTTATATAAACCTCTTTATATTCAGCATTTAACAAGAAGTAAAAAAGGTGAGCTTGTAGAATACGATACTGTTTTTGAAAAGATAGAAAATAGTTAGTATTTAAAAATTAAGTTTTCTTATTCGTATCACCTACACCTAACTCATTAATTATAATATTATTCCTTCGAAATTTTTAAAACACCAATAAATGCTTCTTGTGGTATTTCAACTTTTCCAAATTGTTTAGCTCTTGCTTTTCCTTTTTTTTGTTTTTCTAAAAGTTTTCTTTTTCTATCCATAGCTCCACCACCATGAATTTTTGTCAGAACATCTTTTTTAAATCCTTTTATTGTTTCTCTTGCTATAATTTTTCCACCTATTGCAGCCTGAATTGGTATCATAAAATTATGTCTTGGAATTAAATCCTTAAGTTTTTCACAAACTTCTCTCCCAGTTATTTGAGCAAAATCTTTATGTATCATCATTGCCAATGCATCGACCGGTTCTGAATTTACTAAAATGCTCATTTTTACCAAATTTCCTTCTCTATGCCCTATTATTTCATAATCAAAACTAGCATATCCACTGGTCATTGACTTTAATCTATCATTAAAATCAAAAACTACTTCATTTAAAGGAAGTTCATAATTTATAACAGCTCTATTACCTGAATAGCTTAAATTTGTTTGAATTCCTCTTTTGTTTTGACACATTTTCATGATTGATCCAAGATATTGGTCAGGTGTAATAATTGTTGTTTTTATCCAAGGTTCTTCAATAAATTTTATAATTGAAGGGTCTGGCAGGCTTGAGGGATTTTGTAAATCTTTAATCTCACCATTATTCATGTGAATTTTGTAAACAACCCCTGGAGTGGTTGTTAATAAATTAATATCAAATTCTCTTTCGAGTCTTTCTGTTACAATTTCAAGATGTAATAGTCCTAAAAATCCACATCTAAATCCTAGTCCTAAAGCTGAAGAAGATTCTGGTTCAAATGAAAAACTTGCATCATTCAACTGAAGTTTGGCTAAGCCATCTTTTAATTTTTGATATTCTGAACTATCTACAGGAAATAAACCGCAAAATACAACTGGTTTACTTGGTTTGAATCCTGGCAGAGCTTCTTTTAAAGGATTAACAGAATCACATATGGTGTCTCCCACTTTTGTTTCAGATAAAACTTTTATACCTGTTATGATAAATCCAATTTCACCCGCATTTAATTCATTTATATCTTTTGCTTTTGGAGTAAAAATACCAACTTTTTCAACAATATAATCCTGATTTGTTGACATCATTTTAATTTTCATATTTTTTGAGATTTTACCATCAATAACTCTAATTAAAATAACAACACCTAAATATGTGTCGTACCAGCTATCAACCAATAAACATTTTAATACTTTATCTTTTTTGCCAGTAGGGGCAGGTAAACTTTGAATTATTTTTTCTAAAATTTCATTAATTCCCTCACCAGTTTTTCCTGAACATGGAACTGCGTTTAAGGTATCTATTCCAATAACATCTTCTATTTGTTTATTGGTCTTATCTATATCAGATGCTGGTAAATCTATTTTGTTTAGTACTGGAATTATTTCATGATTGATGTCTAAAGCCTGATAAACATTTGCTAAAGTTTGTGCTTCAACTCCTTGGGTGCTATCAACAATTAAAATAGAACCTTCGCATGCATATAGAGATCTACTTACTTCATAACTAAAATCTACATGACCGGGAGTATCTATTATATTTAAAATGTATTTTTTTCCATCATTAGAAGTGTAATTTAATTTTACAGTTTGGGCTTTAATTGTAATGCCTCTTTCTCTCTCAATATCCATTGAATCTAACACTTGAGATTTCATCTCTCTATCAGTTAGGCCTCCACACTTATGAATAATTCTATCTGCAATTGTAGATTTACCGTGGTCAATGTGCGCAATAATGGCAAAATTTCTAATGTGATCAATTTTGCTCATTATGATCTTAATTTTGCACTAGCTTTTTCTTCAACGTTGAAAATAATTTTCTGTGAAATATCATTTAGGTCTTTTTCATTCAAAGTTTTGGCATCTGATTGAATAGTCACCTTTAAAGCTATTGATTTTTTATCTAATGGTATGTTTTTCCCCACATATACATCAAAAATTCTAACATCTTTTATTAATGATCTGTCAATATTGTTAATAATCTCTAATAACTTCTGTGCTTGAAAATCTTTATTTACTACAAAAGCAAAGTCTCTATCTGATTTTTGATAATCTGAAAAAGTTATTGTTGGTTTATCTTTCTTATTTTGAATTTTATACTTAACTAAACTTTCTAAGAAAATCTCGAATCCGTAAGTTTTATCAATAATTTTAGGATGAATTTCGCCAAAATAAGCCAACAATTTTTTATCATTTTTTGTTATTATTGCACCAGACCTACCTGGATGATAGTAGCTTGGGGTATTGATATTTATACTGGTTTCGTTTTTATCTATTCCCAATTCAACTAAAGTTTGCACAACATCTTTTTTGATATCAAAGACATCTATAAGATTATCTTTTCTAAGGCCGCAAATAACAGTTATTTGTTGACCAGGCTTTTTTCCAGAGAATAAAGGTCCAATTTCAAATAATGATTGATTTTCAAAACCTCTATCAATATTTTTTTTTAAAAAATAAACTAAATTTGGATAAAGAGAATTTCTCATTACATTCAAATCCGAGCTTATTGGATTAACAATTTTTACTTCTTCAAAATTTTCTTTAAAATTATTATTAATTTTTTCATCAGTAAAAGACCAAGTAATTGCCTCAAAATATCCTTTGGAAGCAACCGATCTTTGAGCTAAATGAAAATGTCTTTGAAAAAAATCTAAAGTTTGCCTTAATCTTTTTTTTTCGGGTTCAATTGATTGAATTTTATCAAATCCTTTGATTCTAATTATTTCTTCAACTAAATCAATTTGACCATGTACATCTGGTCTCCAGCTTGGAACTTCCACAATAAGAGCTTTGCCTTTATTTTTAATTTTAAAACCTAAATTTTCAAGAATTTTTATTATTTCATTAGTATTTATTTGTATACCAATTGTTTTAGATGCAAGAAATGAGTCGAACAATATTTTTTTTTTCTTTATTTTTTTTGTAAATTGAATATCTAATTTTGATACTTCACCTCCACAAATTTTTACAATCATCTCTGAGGCTTTTTCTAGTCCAATCGAAATAGAATTTGGATCAATGCCTCTTTCAAACCTAAACTTCGCATCACTATTTAATTCTAATCTTCTTGCGGTTTTTCTTGTAATCTCTGGGTCAAAATATGCAGACTCTAACAAAATATTCTTTGAATTAAGCTCTGTACCTGATCTTGTACCGCCTATTATTCCTCCCAATCCTAAAACTCCTTGGTGGTCTGAAATAACACACATATCATCATCCAAAATATAATCTTTATTATCTAAAGCTTTAAAATTTTCTCCTTTTTTAGAGTTTCTGACAATTATTCCTTTATTTATTTTATCTACATCGTAAGCGTGAAGAGGTCTATTTAAATCAAACATTACATAATTAGTTACATCGACAACAGCTGAAATTGGTCTTAATCCCAGTGAAAGAATTCTTTTTTTTAACCACTCAGGACTTTCTTTATTTTTAATATTTTTAATAAGACAACTCCCAAATATAGTGCAAGCCTGATTTTTACTTTTTTCTATTTTTACTTTTAAAGATTGTTTGCCAGTTTTTTTTATTTTGACACTTTTATTATTTATTAATTTTCCAAATCCACTAGCAGAAAGATCTCTTGCTATTCCTCTAATGCCCAAACAGTCTGGTCTATTTGGAGTTATAGATAATTCTATAACATTGCCTGAATTATTATGAAAATAATTTTTTCCAATTTTTGATTTGTAGTTTTGATTTAACTCAATAATGCCCTCACTTTCGTTTGATAAATTAAGTTCTGACTCAGAACAAAGCATTCCATATGATGTTTCTCCTCTTATTTTTGAAACTTCTAATTTCATATTATTTTTTGGAATTACTGAGCCTGGTGGAGCATAAATTGTCAATAAATTATCTTTTGCGTTTGGTCCACCACAAACAACTTTTACTAATTCTTTTTGTCCAATATCAACATGACATAGCTTTAATCTGTCAGCATTTGGGTGCTTTTCTGATTTAATTATTTTTGCAATAATAAAATCGCTTAGTTCATTTTTTATAGGCTCGACCTTTTCAACTTCCAATCCTGTGCTATTTAGTTTTTCAATAATTTGGGTCTCGGTTTTGCTTGTTTTAAGGTGATCTTTAAGCCAATCTTTTGTAAATTTCATTTGCTTAAACCTCGATAGTTGGTTGGAACATCGAGAGGGTCAAATCCGTAATAATTCAACCATCTATAGTCACACTCAAAAAAAGATCTTAAATCATTAATTCCATATTTTAACATGGCTAATCTATCAATGCCTATTCCAAATGCAAAACCTTGATATTTATTTGGATTAACCTTTGAATTTTTTAAAACGTTAGGGTGAACCATCCCACAACCAAGTATTTCTAACCACTTATCTCCTTCACCGATTACTATTTTATTATTCTCAACCCTATATCCAATATCAACCTCTGCTGAAGGTTCTGTAAATGGGAAATGGCTTGGACGAAATCTCATTTTAATTTTGTCTGCTTCAAAAAACTCTTTTACAAAATAATTTAAACAACCTTTCAAATGACCCATAGTTATATTTTTATCAATATGCAATCCTTCAAGTTGATGAAACATGGGAGTATGAGTTTGATCACTATCACTTCTGTATGTTCTGCCTGGTGCAATAATTTTAAATGGAGGTTTTCCTTTTAGCATTGTTCTTACTTGAACTGGAGAAGTATGTGTTCTTAATAATGTTTTCATATTTTCTTCAATATAAAAAGTATCATGCATATCTTTTGCTGGATGATTTTCAGGCGTATTAAGTGCAGTAAAGTTATAATATTCAGTTTCAACATCGGGTCCCTCTTCAACACTAAAACCTATTTCTGAAAATATGGATGAAATTTCATCAATTACTTGTGATACTGGATGTATTTTACCGATTCTAAAATCTTTTTCTGGAAGCGTTACATCATCTTTTTCTTTTTTAATTCTGTTATCTATTTCAGCATCTACTAAATTAAGTGCTTTTTCGTTAAACAATATTGTTAATTCTTGTTTTGCACTATTTATTTTTGAAGCCGCTTTTTTTTTATCTTCTGGAGATAGAGACCCAAGCTTTTTAAATTCAGAATTTATAAAACCATTTTTACTAAAAATCTCTGCTTTTATAATATCTACTTCTTGAGAACTTTGAGCTTTAGTAAGTTTGTCTTTTAGTTGACTTTTTAATTTTTCAAAATCTGACATTTTTACAGATTATTTGTTAACTTCATAAAAACAATAGTGAAGATTAGTTTAAAGCTGCTTGAGCTTTTTTAACTATAGTTTTAAATGCTTGTGGGTTATCATAAGCAATTTCTGCTAGGATTTTTCTATCTATTTTGATGCCTGATTTGCTCAAACCATTTATAAATTTTGAATAAGTTAACCCCTCGGCTCTGACTCCAGCATTAATTCTTTGTATCCATAATGATTTAAAATCTCTTTTTTTATTTCTTCTATCTCTATAAGAATATTGCATAGCCTTTTCCATTGCTTGTCTAGCAGCTCTTATAGTATTTTTTCTTCGTCCCCATTGACCTTTTACTGACTTAAGAATTTTTTTATGTTTTGCTTTACTTGTTACTCCTCTTTTTACTCTAGCCATTTTATCCTCTTAAACTATAGGGCATATATGATTTA
>MDSV01156094.1_pt1 | contig 10338 bp, 5 predicted proteins | sample 810851 | NCBI WGS metagenome assembly MDSV01 (sample SAMN05326640, study PRJNA326480) | marine metagenome | isolation source: seawater | place: Atlantic Ocean: North East | collected 2012
GATATAGCCAGGAGGGGTATTCTTTTCTGAGCATTAATTTTATTGCTTCCTCATTTTTTCCATTGTTAGACAAAACATGGCACAGGAAAGGTGTTCCCAAAAACCCTGTGGTCAGATGACCATAGTCTTCTATATTGTCAACCAATCTTTCGACCGCAATCTTCTTATTTTTCTCAGAAAGCAGTTGGAATTGTAATGCCAAAACATAAGCGGTTTGGGAATCGGAAACCAACATCCCATTTTTGGTTACGAATTCATCATTGAAAGCCTTAACCAATTTCTCATAAAGATCAGTATATTTTTTAACATCATCATCGTAGCCCAAGACTTTTGCAGACTTGATCAATAATTGAGTAGAATAGCAATAAAAAGCTTGAGCAATCAACTTTTTACTGGTCACAGCGGATCGGCCAGAATTATCATCATCTCTTGAAAAAAACAACCAATCTCCCCAATGGTCTTCTTTTATGTATAGATGATCCTTCGAGTTTTGGGTCATAAAATTGATCCATTTTACCATGCTTATATACTGTCGTTCAAGGGTTTTTATATCCCCGTAAATCAAGTAAGAGTGCCAAGGAATGATGGTAGCTGCATCAGCCCATCCAGTTCTTCCAAAACTTCCTCTAAGTTGGTTTGAATCATTAAGTCCTAAATAATTATTGTGAGGAACTACACCAGGTACAGCCCCGTCAGTTCTTTGATCATAGGTCAAATCGATCAACCACTTGTCAAAAAAGTTTTTGACATCCATATTGAATCCGGCAGTATTAAAGAATGCTTGCGCGTCTCCTGTCCATCCCAATCTTTCATCTCTTTGTGGGCAGTCAGTGGGAACATCTAAAAAATTACCTCTTTGCCCCCATTGAATATTTTCTTGAAGCTGATTGATCAATTCATTTGAAGTGGTCAATGAACCAGTAAATTCCATATCCGAATAAAGTGCTACAGCCTGAAAATCGTCAATATTAATTTGATCCACCCCTTCAACTTTTAAATATCTAAATCCCTGAAAGGTGAAGGTGGGGTGATAAATTTGATCTGCATCACCATTCAAAATGAAGGTGTTTTTTTGCTCTGCAGCCCTGAGGTTCGTAGTATAAAATTCTCCAGCCTTGTCAAGAACTTCAGCATGATATAAAGTTACCTCAGTACCTTTTGGAAGATCAGATTTGAACTGCACCCACCCCACAAGGTTTTGACCAAAATCTATGACCTTATCCCCAGATGGAGAAGTGATCAATTCCTTTGCCTCCAGAACCTCTCTCATTTTAATCATTTCGTTTCTTGTATGATCCAGCTTTCCATTATAGCTAGCTATAGACTGAGCTTTTTTTGAATTTTTATTTTTCTTGTTTGGCATTGACCAAGTTGGGTCAGATAAATTAAAATCTATAAATTCTCCATTGTAAATCGATGAGCTTTGTATTGATCCAAAGTGATAACTCCAGTTTTCATCATTAATTATACTTTTTTTAGTACCGTCCTCGAAGCTGACAATCAATTCTGAAATAAATGATATTTCATCTCCATAATCTGTTTTTCTTTTACCACGATTGGGTCTAAAATTCCTAAACCACCCATCTGCAAGAATTACCCCTATTCTATTATCTCCCGATGAAAGCATATCTTTAACATCATAAGCTTGGTATTGGATTCTATTATTATAGGAAGTCCATCCAGGGGTTAAATATGATTTTCCAACTCTTTTTCCATTGATGTGAGCCTCATAAATCCCTCTGGAGGTAATAAATAAACTGGCTGATGTTATTCTACTTCCGACAACAAAATCATTTGTAAAATATGGGCTTTTTGGCCCCTTCTTATCATCATTGTTGACCCCTATCCAATCCGAATTCCAGTTTTTTTTATCCATCAATCCTGTCGTCCAAGTGCTAATTTTGCTTTGTTTGGGTTTTGCTGATTGATTGGTCCAAACTTTCACTGTCCAATAATACTTGGTTGCATATTCAAGTGATTTCCCCTGATATTTTACATAAACAGACTCTGAAGAATTGACTTTACCCGAATTCCAAACTAAGCTTTGTTTTGAAAAAATTTTATCTGTTGCGACAAAAAGCTGATAATGGGTTTGGTTTAAATCATATTCATCAGATTTAATTCTCCACGAGAAATCAGGATTTCTGCTGTCCAAACCCAAAGGATTAATAAGTTTGTCAACTTTTAATTGGGTAATTGTTGTTTTTTGGGCTTGAACAGATAGAAGTAATAAAAAAATTAAAATAGTATAAAGTGTGCGCATTTTATTGATTGATTTTTCTTCGTAAAATTTAAATTTAGTTTTTATACAAGTTAGTAAATTAATTTTATGCTGTTTGAGTCATCAATAGGGAAGCTCCCAGAGCAGATGCAAAGGAAGTGGGTTTCGCTTTGATTTTTTGTTGGGGAAATTGTTTTTTTAAAAGGGCAAGAAATATTTTGTTATCTGAAAATCCACCATCGATGTATATTCTTTTGGGTAAGGTTTCACAAATAATGTCAATTTCACTTATAAGTAAATCCGTCAGTTCTCTCATCAGTTGATAGTATGCAGCTTCAAAATTGGGAAACCCCAGATCGTCCTTGGGTGGAGCATGCCTATTGTCTAAGTATTTCCAGTGAAAGTGTTTATTTGATTTTTTCAGTAATTTTTCCATTAGTTGCTTTTCCAATTCGATTCCGCGATAGTAAAATTTTGGCTTACTGAAATGTTCAATCAATTTTTCAACTTTCAATCGGTGTTCCTCACCCAAAAAAAGGCGTGAGCTTTTTACGGGACTTCCATCAATTTTCATATAGGCAGTAGCTCCAGCATTTATTTGTTTCTGGTCAAAAAGTGAATCACTGGAAAAGGGATTAAAATTGATGCACCATGTTCCTGTTGACAAGAGTATAAAAGACTCTTTTCCTTTCAAAAGGTAAGTTAGCAAAGCCGAGGAGCTATCGTGAATTCCGATACCAAAAGAGATTTTTCGACCTCCAAAATTTTTTATAACTGTTTTTTTGGTTTCAACAATGGGTGGAAAAAAACGGTCAATCCCTTCAGCTTTTACCCAGTGGTGATATTCTTTTTTTTCATAGTCCCACAGATCGGTATGGCAACCTATACTGGTGAATTCTGAGTACATTTTCCCCGTAAAAACATAACTTAAATACTGAGGTAAATGCAAGCTATAACGAATTTTTTGGAAAATTGCAGGGCGTTTGTATTTAAGCCAATAAAGCTGTTTCCCGGAATTGAGTAAATCCAAATTTTTAGATCCTGTATGTGAGGCGAAAATAGATTCAGGCCCATAATCCCGATAAAAAGGCTCAAAAGTATTGGCCTCCACTGGCTTATGGTAATCGTAGACCGGAGCAACCACCTCACCCTTTTCATCTAAATGAATCAACGTAGCACCGAAAGCGGAAAAATTTACCTTTTGAATTACATAAGTGTCAGATGCTATTAAATTCTCAAAGCTTTCCTTCATCCAAGAGACGATTTCGTAAATATTTTCGGCACTGTGTCCATCCTCATCCTCTATTTTGGATAGGCTGACTTTTTCTCGAGCTAGGATCTTAAAGTCAGCATCGAATACAAAATATTTTTGGTTGGTTTTCCCTACATCAAATACCAAACAACACTCCTTTTTCATTAAAGTCCGGTAGATTTTGAGTGCTTACCCCTTTTTTTTATGAGTTGATTACGAATATCAAAAGATCGGTAAGCTTCAATAGCATCTAATGCTCCGCCTCTTCTGTAAATAGATTCTTTAACCAGTGGCCTGACATCGGTTCTATAGGCTTCCTGTAAAATAGATTGTGCGGCCACCACATCATTTTGTGACTGAGCGACTTTCAATTCATTGTAGTTGACCAATAAGGCCCTGGCGTGGGCAATTTTAATACTTTCAACAGATTGCAACAAATCTTCCATGGGATCTTTAAAGTTGTGACTGGCATCTATCATCCAAGACAATTCAGGATTTACAGTTTCTTGTATGCCTTTCACCAACTCACAAAAAATTAAAAATAACTGATAAGGTTTAATGCTTCCTACAGTGAGATCATCGTCCCCGTATTTACTGTCGTTAAAATGAAATCCCCCCAATTTATTCAAATGCATCAACAAAGCAACGATCTGTTCTATGTTGGTATTGGGCAGGTGATGCCCCAAATCCACTAAAGTAGTCGCTTGATCTCCAAGTTTTGAGGCCAAAAGATGTGATGTTCCCCAATCAGGAATAACCATGGAATAAAAGTTGGGCTCGTAAGGTTTATACTCGATCAACAGTTTCCAATCCGGAGGCAAATGTTCATAAATCTCCTCCAATGATTCCAAAGTGCGCTGAAATGCCCCTCGAAAATCATGTTGGCCAGCAAATGAAGTTCCGTCAGCCAACCAGACTGTCAAAGCCTTTGAACCTAATTCAATCCCATGATCGATAACTTCTTTGTTATGTCGAATGGCTTCTTTTCTAACTGCTGAATCAATATGTGATAATGAGCCAAACTTATAGGAATGTGCACTCCCAGGCTGATCTTGAAAAGTATTCGAATTGACCGCATCAAACACGATATCTAATCCATTGGCTAAATCCTTGATTGCCTTATAATCTTTTGGTATGTCCCAAGGTATATGAAGACTGATGGCACCGCTGGACTGATTCAAAGCGTGCAGAGTCCCTACATCTTTGATTTTTTCCTCCAAAGTAGAGGGTTCACCACCTTGGGGAAATCTACCAAAACGAGTCCCTCCAGTTCCCAATGCCCAACTGGGAATGGCAATCTGAAACGCACCAATTTGATTAACTAAAGCTTCAATATCCAACCCTTCTTGGGTTAATCTTTCTCCCAAATGGTCAAAATTGGATATATGCGTTGGCAGTTGTTCCTCGTTAAAAGTTTTTAGTTTATTTTGATCCAACATGGTTTTTATGTTTATCTAACAAAGGCGTTTGACATTCCTCCATCTACATTGATGGTATTTCCTGTACTTTTATCCAACAGGGCCAAAAAGGCAAAAACGCCATTAGCAATGTCCTCAGGCCTAATGATTTGATTCAAAAGATTTCTTTTGGCATAAAAAGCGGGCAACTCCTCCACTGAGATACCATAAGCTTCTGCGCGCCCTTTTGCCCACTCACCTTCCCAGATTTTACTCCCCAAAATCACTCCATCGGGATTGACCGTGTTGACCCTGATCTGATCTGTGGCCAATTCGGCTGCCAAAAGTCTTGACAGGTGCATTTGTGCTGCTTTTGCTGTTCCATATCCTGCATTGTTAGGCCCAGAAACCAAACCATTCTTACTGGCAATATTAACTATACTTCCACCTAAACCTTGTATTTTCATTATTCTAGCAGCTAGTTTTGACAAAAGGAACTGGCCTTTAACCAATACGTTTTGTAATAAATCCCAATCTGCTTCTGTAGTGTTAGCAAGTGGCTTTGAGATCGCCAAACCGGCACTGTGAACCACAATGTCCAAACCACCGAATTGTAAACAGGTTTTTTGAATAGCTTCCTCAAGACTCTCAGCTTTAGTAACATCACAACAAAATCCTACAGCCTGGTCAGTACCATATTGTAAAGTGGCTTCCTGAAGGTATCTCTCAGAGATATCAGTGAAAACGACATTGGCTCCCTCAGCGATAAGTTTGTCGGCTATGGCCCTGCCAATGCCTCCCCCTGAACCCGTTACCAAAGCGATTTTTCTAGAAAGGGGTTTTTCTTTAGGTTGTCGTTGTAATTTGGCTTCCTCCAATAACCAATATTCTATATTAAAAGCCTCTTGTCGCGGTAGAGAAGTATATTTTGAAATGGCCTCTGCTCCACGCATTACATTAATAGCATTGATGTAAAACTCACAGGCTACCCTGGCTGTTTGTTTGTTCTTGGCAAAAGTGAACATCCCTACTCCTGGATATAATATTACCACCGGGTTGGGGTCCCTTACAGCAGGGCTATTGGTGTGCTTACAGGATTCATAATAATCACGATAATCATCGCGATACTGTTCAAATGAACCGGATAATTTATCTAATACCATTTGCTCATCACTGATGTCTTGTTCGGGAGTTAAATTCAGAATAAGGGGTTTAATTTTTGTTCTTAAAAAGTGATCAGGGCAAGAGGTTCCCATAGGAGCCAAACGTTGAAGGTCATAACTGTTGATATATTCCAAAACTTTTTGATCATCAGTAAAATGGCCGATCATTGCATTTTCTGAGGAACAGAGACCTCTTAAAATGGGGGCCAATTGTGCAGCTTTTTCTTTCCTTTTATCCTCAGGTAAACTTTTGATTTTTTGTCCTCCAAAAACACTACTATTTTTGGCAACTTTATCCTCGATGTATTGGGATGCAGCTTCAATGACTTCCAAACTATTAATATAGGATTCATAGGAAGTATCTCCCCAGGTAAAAACCCCATGACTGCCCAAAACAATCCCTCTAATACTTGGGTTTTCATTCAAACATTTTTCCAATTTTAATCCCAAATCAAAGCCAGGACGTTGCCATGGCACCCAACCCATGGTATCACCCCAAATTTCTTTGGTTATTTTTTCACTGTCTTCTGCCGCCGCGATGGCGATCAAAGCATCGGGATGTAGGTGATCGATGTGTTTAAAGGGGAGCAAGCCATGAAGAGGAGTATCAATGGAAGGTGCCCTACTGTCTAAATCATATATGCAATGATTAAAAAGGGCAACCATTTCATCCTCATGCTCAAGACCTCGATATACTTTTTTTAGATCATGTAACCTCTGATTATACAAGCCGGCAATTCCATCGCGTTTCAGGGTACCGATGTCTCCCCCGGATCCCTTAATCCACATTACCTCAACATCCTGATTAGTGATAGGATCTTTTTCGATGGTTTTGCAACTGGTGTTTCCTCCTCCATAATTGGTGATTCTTAAATCCTCACCCAAAATATTGGAACGATACAAAAAAAGTGAAACTTGGTCGTCTGCCAATAACTTTGCTTTTTTATCATCCCATAAATAGTTTACAAACTTATACTTACTTTTGGCTTCCATGTTTAAATATTAACTAATTCAAATTTACTTTTTTTTAAAGTAATAAGTATCCTTTAGATATACCTGTAAAATTATAAATTGATGATTTTTTTAACTCCAGCTAAATGACGGTCCATTAAAGAAATTTATACACTGGCATTTTTTTTATATCTACATTTTTTAATGAAATGTTGAAACTGGCTGCAAAATAAGCTATTGAAAGCGAAAATTTTTTATGTTAAAAAAATCAGTTTCATTGTACGAAAATCATTTTAAACAGTACATTACAGATAATTACACTTCAAACAATTGATTAGATTTAAAGAAACAATAAATTATGGCTAAAAGTGATAAAAAGTCTTCAGAGTTTGAAAGAGAGTTAGTCCCAGAAAATAAATTAAAGAGCTGGAAAAGTTTTTTGGGTATGTACGCCGGTGAACATGCAGCTGGTACAGAATTTATGATTGGCCCTCTTTTCCTTACTGTGGGAGTGAGTGCTTTTGATTTGCTTGCCGGTTTATTTTTTGGGAATTTGATGGCGGTTTTGTCATGGAGACTCATCACAGCCAATATTGCTGTCAAAGAACGTTTTACACTATATTTCAAACTGGAAAAAATTTCGGGAAAAAAATTGGTGAATTTTTACAATGTCGCCAACGGTGTATTGTTCTGTTTTTTAGCAGGATCTATGATCACCGTATCAGCAACTGCCGTAGGGGTTCCCACAGGTTTAGAAATGCCCAAACTGACTGATGTTATGCCCAACAGTATCACATGGATCATCGTGGTTTTAATCATAGGAGGCCTCACCACATGGGTAGCAGCCAGAGGATATGGAATGGTTTCCAAGGCGGCCAACTGGATGTCTCCCTTTATTGTCTTGGCTTTTTTGGCCTGCGGAGTGGTTGCGTCAAACCAATTGGGAATCCAAAGTTTTTCTGATTTTATTGCCGTTTGGGGGGAGGGATCGGAACCTTTTCCCGGACAAATAAAATACACTTTTTGGCATGTTTTTTTGTGGTCGTGGTTTTGTAATGCGGCTATGCATATCGGGATGTCAGATCTTTCAGTATTCCGTTACGCCAAGTCTGCGGAGTCAGGTTGGACTACCGCTGCAGGGATGTATGTAGGTCATTACATGGCTTGGATTGCAGCCTGTTTGCTATATGCCGTCTATCTAAAATCGCCTGAGGCCGCTGCTTTTTTGGCGGAAGGAACTGCCCCACCTGTAGCTCCCGGCCCACTGGCCTACAACGCCATTGGCTGGTTTGGAATTTTTGCCGTGATCTTGGCGGGATGGACTACTGCCAACCCAACCATTTACAGATCAGGATTGGCATTTCAAGCCATACTTCCAAAATGGTCCATTACAAAAGCTACTGTATTGGCAGGGTCTGTAGCGACCATTGCCGGTATTTTCCCAGCCTTTGCCATGAAACTTCTCGATTTTGTTGCAGTATATGGATTTATCCTTGCACCTGTTGGTGCTGTTATTGTTTTTGAATACTATTTTGCCAATCGCTATGGCGTTATTAAAAACTACGCTGAAAAAAGTAACATCGCTTTCAACAAGTCTGTATTTTTTGCATGGTTGACCAGTTTTGTAATCTTTTTTGGCTGGTCTAAGATGCAAGGGGTGTTCCTTTCTTTTTTGACTCTTCCTGCCTGGCTGTGTTGTGGAATCCTTTTTGTTATTTTTAGTAAATTTCATCAAAGAAAATAATTACCTTGATTATAATGTCAAAGCAAATTCAATACGATCCCCGTTATCCCTCAATTGAGGATCTAAGAGCAAAAGCTAAAAAACAAATTCCAAAATTTGCTTTTGAGTATTTGGATGGGGGTTGTAACGAAGACATCAGTCTCTATAAGAATACCAATGAACTACGTAAAGTAGAGATGAAACCCCGCTATTTGGTTCCATTCCAAGGTGCAAATTTAAAAACTGAATTATTTGGACATCAATATGATGCTCCTTTTGGAATATCTCCTGTAGGTCTTCAGGGTTTGATGTGGCCCAAGTCTCCAGAGATTTTGGCCAAAGCCGCTTTTGATCACAATATTCCCTTTATATTGAGTACCGTTACTACTGCCAGTATTGAAACCATCGCCAAAATCACAGAGGGTCGGGCTTGGTTTCAACTCTACCATCCCGCTGAGGATATAGTCACGGAAGATTTAATCAAAAGGATAGGTGCGGTAGATTGTCCGGTTCTGGTGATTCTCTCCGATGTTCCTTCTTTTGGATATCGCCCTCGTGATATTCGTAACGGCTTATCAATGCCCCCAAGAATGACATTACAAAACATAATCAGGGTAATGAAAAGACCGGAGTGGGCTCTGAGAACTCTGATCAATGGACAACCCAATTTTGAGGTATTAAAACCCTATATGCCCAAAAATCTTAACTTAAAACAACTGGGCAAATTTATGAATGCCACTTTTGAGGGAAGATTGAATGAAGAAAAAGTAATGAGATTAAGAGATCTGTGGAAAGGGAAATTGGTCATCAAAGGTGTCGAGTCTGAGGCAGATGTTGAAACTGCCATTCGATTGGGCTTGGACGGAATCATCATTTCCAACCATGGGGGAAGACAGGTTGATATGGGGCAAGCGACCATTACCTCCCTACAAAACATTGTCCCCAAGTACAAAGACAGGATCAATATCATGATGGACAGTGGTATTCGAGGGGGAGCTGATATAGGTAGAGCAATCTCCTCGGGTGCAGATTTTACTTTTTTGGGAAGAAGTTTTATGTATGGGGTATCGGCTCTGGGTAAAAAAGGGGGTGACCATACCATCTCCATCTTAAAGGCACAGTTGACGCAGGTCATGGAACAAATGTGCTGTGAAAACACCTATCAATTAAGAGAAAATTTAATTAAATAATACCTCAGGAAATTTATCCGGGTCCAAATCCCATAGAGTAGGAAGGCAAAAGTACACCACCAATGCAATGATAATAATTGAAATGAGGTTTAAAAAAAACCCTTTTCTGACCATATCAGGTATTCTAAGATAACCCGAGCCAAAAACCACTGCATTGGGAGGTGTAGCAACGGGTAGCATAAAAGCACAAGAAGCTGCAACAGCAGCAGCTGCCATCAGTACAAAGGGGTGCAAATCAAATTCTAAAGCTATAGGAGCTAGAACAGGCAAGAGCATGGCGGTAGTAGCCAAATTAGAGGTAACCTCTGTCAGAAAATTGATCGCAGCAACCAACAGTAGCAACAAGATTAGTAGATGGAAAGCCCCGAAGACACTAAATTGCTTGCCAATCCAAAGTGCCAATCCACTTGTTTCAAACGCCTTGGCCAGCGACATCCCACC
>MDSV01048059.1_pt1 | contig 10337 bp, 8 predicted proteins | sample 810851 | NCBI WGS metagenome assembly MDSV01 (sample SAMN05326640, study PRJNA326480) | marine metagenome | isolation source: seawater | place: Atlantic Ocean: North East | collected 2012
ATTATTGGGAAACTCTGAACCACTCTTACCAATTCATGTTCGAAACTACTCTTCATCGGTTTTAGCATCGAATCAGCTAAAATAACGTACACTCCCCTTTCTATCAGGCCATCCATCACAAATTGCCTCATATCAGAAATATCATTTATTTCACCAGCCCCTAGTGAAACCAATGCCACATTGGAATCAATAGGAATCCCCAACCTGTTTCTAAGCTCTCCCCTAGGTGCAAGGTCTTCTCTGGAGGTAGAGAGGAGCGGCGGCGTGAGATTAATTTCATCAACAGGCCATTTGGCCAACTCGTCCATATCGGGCTCAATAAGGTCTCCAGGAACAACAACCCTCTCAAAATGTTGGTATGAGTCAGCAGGAGCATTGTCCTTTCCCTTTCTGTTTATTCTCCTAACCCACACTCTCAATACGTCGCCCCTGGTCTTGATTGCATTCAACATCCCCCTGTAGGGATAAGCACCATCAAAAACGAAAATTGAAGGACGATGAACGGAGAAAACATTTGCTAGCATCTCTTCGCATATTAGATTCCACGTCCTAGCATCCATCGACTCGAACTTCTGCCTATTTGGGAGGTGGTATGCGGTGAAACCATCGCCATAGATCGGATGGAGAACATAATTTGTAGTGAAAAAAACTATCTCCATTTTAGGGTCCTTCCTTCTGAGGGCCATGGCAAGAGAATACATCCTGGCATAATGGCCCATACCGACTCCATTGGTCGGGAATAGAATTGCGCAGTTTCTGCTATCTTTGCCATTTTTGATGAAGAAATCTGATTCAGGCAAACTATCCTTGCCCAATCTTTCCCGACCGTATCTCCACAAAAGAAGAGGTACTGTTAGGGGCAATAGAAAGAAATTCCAGGGCCTGATTACCGACTTAACTAGAAGGTTTCCAAGTCTGAACGACATGCTGGACTTTATTGCATTTAGATGGCGGATACTCCTTTCTTGAACCGCATCCTTCTCAGAGGGTGAACCATAGTCATCGGATTCCCCCATGGCTATTCTATTGAAGCGCATTGCATAATCACTTTGGTGGAAAGAAAGATTAGTCAACACTCGTTGGAAGTGATATGCCCGGAGAATATATGATTGTTAGCAGACCAGGAACCAACCCACTCACTGTGGCAGTTCATGTGGCAATTGAAGAGGGATTTATTCCGATTGGAGGGGTTTCTGTTCATACGGAAACAAGAGGGCGTGAGAGGATAACGACGTACCACCAAGCATTATACAAGCCAGAATGAATTTTTCTGGCAATAAACCACAAAACTTGGAATTACTATGTCACAGATTGAGGTGATTGATCGTTTTTCTGAAAAAATTTCAGATAGAACACTATCAATCGGAGTAGTAGGATTAGGTTATGTCGGGCTACCAACAGCCATGGCCTTTCACAAAGTTGGATTCAAAGTCATAGGCATAGATATCTCCGAACAACTAATTTCTTCTCTTTCCTCAGTAAATGAGGTTCTAGATGAATTTGGAAATACCATTCCAAGAGGGGATAATTGGCAGGTCACTTCAGACTATTCCTCTGCCGTACCAGATATTGACGTCGCCATAGTTTGCGTCCCTACCCCAGTCGATAAGTCACATAAGCCAGATCTCTCTCCTGTCAGGTCCGCATTGGATTCGATAATCACATGCATGGTAGAAGGGCAAGAATTAGTAATCGTATTGGAGAGTACTGTCCAACCCGGAACCACTCGTGATAGTGTAAGTAAATCGTTGGGTGGCAGAGAACCCAATGAAGCCGGAATAATGATTGCATATTGTCCCGAAAGAGTCAGTCCTGGGGAGGGTGGATTCGGAGTATCAGACGTAGGAAGAGTAGTTGGCTCGGATCACACCAATCTAACCTTGATACTGTCAGAACTCTACGGGTTAATCACATCAGGAGGGGTAATTCCAGTCGACTCTATTGAAGTCGCAGAGGCATCAAAGTTGGTAGAAAATGCACAGAGAGACATAGATATAGCGTTTGTAAACGAATTATCCATCCTTCTTCCTAAATTGGGTCTTGATGTTGAGAAGGTCCTGGAAGCGGCCGATACGAAGTGGAATTTTCATCGCCATACCCCCGGACTTGGAGTAGGGGGCCACTGCATCCCCATCGATCCTCACTATTACATCGAAATAGCCGAGAGATTTGGTGTTAAATCCGCCCTAAGCCCTGCAGCAAGGGAGCTAAATTCGTCCATGCCATTACACAATCTGAAGGAATTGCAAAAACTCTGCGGTGGCTCAATCCCTGACCGGATCCTCATTCTTGGCTATTCCTACAAACCCAATGTCTCTGACTCCAGAGAGACTCCGGTCGAACCATTCGTTAGGTTGCTAATTGAATCTGGTTGCAAAGAGGTATTCGTCTGGGACCCGATAATAGAAGAACCACCAGAGACGCATGGTTTATGGGTCGAGGATGCATTTTCTTTACAAAATTTAGATTGTGTCGTTGTCGCCACGGCTCACGATGAAACATTAGACTTGGATTGGATGGAACTAATCCAGAATACTACAGTTCCGAGGATATATGACTCTCGGCGATGTTTGGATAAGTCGAAACTTGAATCAATAGGTTGGGACTTTCATGCTATAGGGATTCCAAGGTAGTGATAATTTGCGGACGTTGGGGATAGTCGGACTTGACTATTGCGGCTCAACTCTAATTTCTAACGTCATGTCTGGACTTCCGGGCGTCATAAATGCCGGAGAAAGTCATTGGATAATCGATCGTAATCTAGGATGCCGAGAGTGTCACTCCAAGCCTTGTCCAGTTTTTGACGGACTTCTCCTTGGGGAGCTAAGATCACTAGATCTAGAAACAGAGTCTTGGTGGGGTAGAATCGGCCAACATACTGGGGCGGAATTGATTATCTCATCCGACAAACTTCCTCGTCATTACGATAGATTTGGTTGTCCTGACTATTTGCTATATTTGCACAAGTCTCCCGAATCTAATATCATCAGTTGGTGTAAAAGAAAATTCCGCATTGACGGAGAAATTCCAGATCAGTTTTCCTCTGAACAGATTCTTAGTGGTATGAGGTGGTGGATTGAAATATCTACTGCGAATATGGAATGGCTTTCTACTCAGGATTCAGATATTTCGGAGATGTCTTTGGAGAGTTTTTCATCAAATCCAAAATCAATGCTAAAGTCAATTTGTGGGTGGCTCGGTATTGAATACGACCACACTGCAATCGAATTTTGGAATAGAGAATTACATTATATCGGAGGAAATCACTCTGTGAAGAGAACAGATCCTGGAAACCATTTCTACAAGAGAGTAGTGAAGGACAATAGATGGGAGAGTTTGATATCTGAAGGAGATCTAAGAGCAATAATGGATAACTCTGAAATTCAGAGTATCAATAAAAGAATTATGCAAATCTGCCATGCAAAGAGATCTAGTTTTTTCAGGCTCCCTTAGTCATCGCCTGAACTAGGATGTACTTCCCATCCTCTATCAAAGTCATTGGAGTTCCATGTGGGATCCACCCATCGGACATCTCTTTGGTAACAATCTCGCCCATCCTCGTTGTGACGTAGTTCAGTGAGTCAGATTCGATTGATTTTACCAATTTGTACTCTGGCCCCTTTTTCCCCTTGGCAGCGCTCTTTGCAACTGGCTTCTTCTTCTGTGTCATGTATCTAGGCATTAATTGTAGTTTAAATAACTACTGAATCTACCTGTCTGCACCAAGCCTAAGTTTTCCCGAGAATGCCATTTCTCCCGCCTTAAGTAAGTCAATTGGAGTTCCACAGTCAATCCAAGTCTCTGTACCCATATTCCGAATTGACGTTGCGTTCATTTTCACATACCTCCTTGTCACATCAGAGATTGAGAACGAATCTCCTCTAGTTTCCGCTTCTTCATCCATTATCCTCCAAAAGCGCTCATCGAAAAGATAAATTCCTCCGATAGCTAAGTTTGATGGGGGTGATTCAGGCTTCTCAACAATATCTACAACCTCTCCATCACTATCAATTTCACACACTCCAAATGAGCTGGGGTCATCAACTTCTCGGGCAAGTAAGACTGCCCCGGGGGGTTCTACCGCCCGCTCGAATTTTGCTACGTCCTCGGAAAAGTCCCATGTGGTTATATTATCCGAGAAGTACACCATTGGCCTGCTTCCCTCCAAATAGGGTCTTGCAAGATTTATCGCTTTGAATACCCCCTCTGGGTGCTCCTCAATTACGAAGTTGATCCTCTCCCCCGGCCTTCCCGAACCTATGTGCTGCGTAATCTGTCCGATATGTTCGTTAGCGATGATGGTGATGTCCCTGATATTCGCCATTCTCATAGTGTCCAAAGCGTAATCAATTATCGGGCGATCAAAAATTGGAAGCAGAGTCTTGTGAGTATACTTCGTGAAAGGCATCATCCTGCTCCCATGGCCACCGGCCACAATGACGCCCTTCACTCTCAATTATTCACCCCTTTACGCGATTCATCTTTCTTCGAAACCGACTCCAGATGTTCTAAAGCACTCCAAAGATCGTTTTGATAGGAATTGGCGATATGGTCCACCTCTTTTCTTTCAACCCCCATCGATTTCTTCTCAACTATTGCACGCAGCCTCTCCCTCACCAATTCCTCTGGGAAATTTGACTGACTCCAGGGTTTCCTATTTGCCTCCATCTTAGCAAGATGGCTGATTAATACTGGAGTCGCCTCTTTCATTTGCGATTCCATTCTGGCAAATGGCGTAGTCGTGTCCTTGGCGCGATCCCAGTTCTTGATTTCTTCAAATGTGAAATCTCCTTTGTAGCCTGGATTCTCCTTATGTTTTATTTTCCATTGCTCCGCCAAACCCCTTCTAGCGAGTGATCGGTTAATAACGACATAATGGTTCCTAAATTGGATATCTTTCTGACTGGTAGAGGTGCTTCTGGAGTGTATCCTGTAGACGTAAGTCCACTCCTTTACGTGCTTTACTTCCGTTACTTCTGATAACTTCAGATAAATATCAAAATCTATCGCGTTAGTGATGTCGGTAGCAAATCCATTCGTTCTCCACCAGTCCCTCGCTCTAAACATTCTAAAGTGATGCACAATACAACCGTACATCAGTTTCTCTCGCGAGTAATCTGGCCAGTCATAGCCATCCTCAAGGAATTCGCCGGCCGGAGTCTCCTTCTGAAATGACCCGTAGACTAGCCCGACTCTGGAATCTTTCTGAATCTCCTCAACCATTATCTCAACAGCTTCTGGAAGAAGGACGTCATCCGAATCCAACTGTCCAATGAATACCCCTCTGCACATTTGTACGGCAGTATTGGAAGCCCCCCCGATTCCTTGGTTTTCCTGGGATGACCATCGCACTCTTGGGTTCTCCAGGAAATTTGCCTCGAGTTGTCTAAGTGTTCCATCCTTGGAACCATCCACCGCAACGCATACTTCAATATCCTCGAAAGTTTGGTCTAGAGCACTTTGCACAGACTCTACAATCGTGTCTTCGGCATTGAATGCGGGAATATAGATTGATACCAAAGGAACAGAGTGCTTTACACCATGTTCATTTTTCCTATACATCACCGGGACCCTGTCTACGAATGTCGGCATCACTTGCTCTAGACCAAGCTCCCTATCAGTCTCATTCCTTCCTCCGGGAGGTTCCATATGCAAACCACAGGCCTCGTAAAGAGGAATAATATAATCTCCACGATTCCATACTCTGAAACCCCATTCAGTATCTTCCTTCCCCCATGCCTTGAATGCTTCATCGAATTCGCCTGCCCTATGGAAAAGCGACTTGTGGAACCCAATATTTCCCCCGCAAACTGCCCGAAACGGATACTTCTCAAAGCGCAGATTGTCAGTTTGCCTGTACATCGGCATTCTCCAATCCAGAACATGACCATCCCTCTTCATTTTTTCATTCACGGTCTCAATGTCCGGCAGCCCTAGAAGCGGCTCTGGGCTCCCTCTAACATCTTCTACTGGGATATGATTCGCGTCGACATAGCGCCTGTGGCCGCAGAATAAAGACCTCTTACTGATTTCTAGATGCCTTGCATATTCTTCAACCATAGTCGGGACCGGTGCCATGTCACAATCCAGAAGGATAACGTAATCGTGTTTTGACGTCCTAATCCCCAAATTCCTTACTTCAGAAAGCCTATACCCCAAATCAACCTGTCTAACGTATTGGATATCCAATTGGTCCCGGAAATCTTCAATCATCGAAATTGGCTCATCATCACTACCATCATCTGCTATCACTACCTCTATCAGATCTAATGGATAAGTTTGGTGCGTAATCATTGCCAGCGTCCTACCCAACATTGTTCTCCTATTGTATAGCGGGATAACTATGCTAATCCTCAACTTGGGCACCCATCCCTCTGCGGAATCACTTACTTCGTCAGATATATGCTGGTAATCATTTGCAACCCCAATCGGATGGGGAATCCTCATTCTCCGAGGGAGGATCTTTGCAATTGAGGGGTATGGCAATGGTTCCGGAGTTCTAATTACTCGGGCCGGTTCAATGAACGCAGTAGAGACTTTATGGCCGCTCTGAGTTTCCACCTCGTCCACTCGAATGAATCCTCTGCATTCCTGTGCGATTCTCAGTGATAAGACATGCTGACGAGGAAGGTTAACGTTAGAAATAGCAATCATTCCTGATCTTTCTAGTAACCAATTGTGCTCCATCATCCCGGAGTGTCCGACTACGTCATCAGTATTGTTTACCAACAACAAGCCCCAGTTTTCAGGAAAATCGTCTTTCCTTTCTCCAACATCGTACCACAAGTCTTCCATCCTAGAATAGCCCAGTTTACTCGGGACTAATTTGCATTTAAACCCAGATCCGGAGTTTTTGATAGTAGTGATATTCTTAGGCTCAACCATTTCTAAGTGTTTTAGAACAGCATCTCTAATTTCTCTCGAATTTCCATTCTCGCCAATTTGCACAAGCACTTCAGAGTCATGCCCCACTTCTGGACCCCATGCCTCTTTCGACACCCCAGTAATCATTCCGCCAGCCGAAGAAACCTTGGCTAATCTTCCCGCCATAGTCATGCTTTTCTTCATCCCCATTGAATCACCCCAATATAGTAGGAATTAGCCATTTTATAATCCTCAATTAATTTCTATGAAAATCTTTCCTAGGACTCTATTTGTAAACAATCCTGCAACCAGTCACTTCAATTGTCCGAGCATTTGCTATTAGGGTTAATGGAAACAAACGTTGAAATCAACATCGTCCGAGCAGCAATCATGCAGACGTTAGAGAAATTCGAAGGTAATGAGATGATGTACAAAATTGTAGACATTTCTTTGGCTGATTTTGGTCGAAAAGAAATTGAAATTGCTGAACATGAGATGCCAGGGCTTTTGTCGATAAGGGATCAGTACTCTTCTGAAAAACCATTGAACGGTGTTCGGATTACCGGATCGTTACACATGACAATCCAGACTGCGGTACTAATCGAGACTCTCGTCGATTTAGGTGCTACTGTCAGATGGGCCAGTTGCAACATCTTCTCTACTCAGGACCATGCCGCAGCCGCTATTGCGGAATCCGGAGTGCCTGTTTTCGCATGGAAAGGCATGTCTCTGGAGGAGTACTGGGACTGCACGCTCCTCGCTTTGAAGCATGAGGGGGGGCATGGTCCTCAGTTGATTGTTGATGATGGTGGAGACGCAACACTTCTCATTCACAAAGGATACGAGCTTGAAAATGGTAGTGACTGGGTAAATACGGTTTCGGAAAATCATGAAGAGCAGTGCATCAAGGATCTCCTGAAGAGAGTCCACTCGGAATCACCTGAATTCTGGACAGTAGTTGCGGATGGGTGCATTGGTGTTTCCGAGGAGACAACTACTGGAGTACACCGCCTGCAACAGATGGTGGAAGACGGGTCGTTACTATTTCCGGCTATGAATGTGAACGACTCGGTCACTAAGTCAAAGTTCGATAATCTGTACGGATGTAGAGAGTCCCTAATCGACGGAATAAAGAGGGCTACTGATGTAATGATAGCAGGAAAGACAGCAGTAGTTTGTGGGTATGGGGATGTAGGTAAGGGCTCTGCACAGGCTCTGAAATCCCAGGGTGCAAAGGTAATCGTCACCGAGATAGATCCTATTTGCGCTCTCCAAGCCTCCATGGAGGGTTTCAACGTCCAGACAATTGAGGAAACACTGGGAGTGGCCGATATTTACGTCACAGCGACTGGTAACAAGGATATCATCACCTTGGAACACATGGAAGGGATGAAGGATCAAGCCATAGTTTGCAACATCGGTCATTTTGACAACGAAATTCAAGTGGATCGCCTCGATACTAGCTCAGCAACTCGAACCAATATCAAGCCCCAGGTAGACAGATACTCCTTTCAGAATGGTAGAAGCATCTACCTCTTAGCCGCAGGAAGGCTAGTGAATCTGGGCTGCGCAACTGGGCACCCCAGTTTCGTAATGTCAAACAGCTTTGCCAATCAGACCCTGGCACAGATAGACTTGTGGAGGAACAACGAAGACTATCAGAACAAGGTGTATACTCTCCCAAAACATCTAGATGAGGAGGTGGCACGTCTTCATCTGTCTAAGATTGGTTCCAAGTTAACAACCCTCACCGAAGATCAGGCTGATTACATCAATGTCCCAATCGAAGGCCCTTACAAGAACGAAACCTATCGATATTGAGTCTGAAACGGGTAAATTTCCTAACTCTGCCTAGTCGTCATTCGTCTCGACATCTGACTTCTTTCCGGTAATTATCCCCCTCAGTCGGGAGTTGTCTGTCTGGATTGCATCGAGTAAATCATACCCAATTCCAAGATCCCTTGCTAACACTCCCAGTGCCATGGTGTCCTTTGGCAAGCATTTGCCACCGAATCCACGATGTAAACCAAATATTGGATCTAAGTGCGTCGGTCCGATTGTCTGGGCTTGTTCGGAGGTGATGATTTCTCTGACTTTGTACCAATCCTCTCCCATTTCGGAACAAATATCGTACATCTGATTAGCAAAAATCACCTTAATAGCATAAAACGTATTTTTCGAGTATTTCACCAGCTCAGCTACAGTTGGCGTTACATGAAAAAACGTCTCGTTCTTCATGACGCCTGCAATTCTGTGGTGTTCAAATACTAATTCAGACAAGTCCTCGTGATGCGTTCCACAAACCAGAAAATCTTGATTCGAGAAATCTTCCAGATGTCTCCTCTCGACTAGAAATTCAGGAGAATATGCAATTTTTAGATTCTCATATTTGCGATGAAAAGACTCCGTCGTCCCAGGTACTACTGTACTCTTGATAATGGCGGAAAAACCAGGGGGGAGGCTCTCAAGGGTTTCTTCAACTATGGACAAATCACATGAGCCATCATTGCCCATCGGCGTGGGCACTGCGATATAGGCAACATCGGTGTTTTCTGTAACATCCTCAAGTCTGGTACCTCTGGCAGGATCATGGATGAATAACTCGTGGGTGCCTTTGAAGCAATGCTCCATTGCACCCCCGACGATGCCTGCACCGATTATGCCGATCTTCAACTAAATCCCACCCAGTTTGAATCAGATTCTAGCATCGTCAATCGAACGCATGATATTGCCATATATCTAGTCTAGAGGCATCTGATTTAGTATCTTCAGTAGCCCCCTTAGCGTTACCTCGCTTATTCCGGATACAGCGCAGACCTCGCTCTGGGTCCTGGTCGAATCACTTTTCTGGGATGAATAGTACAAAATTAGCCCAGCAATTCCAGATGGCTTCTTGCCTTGCCAAGCCATGTTGTCTTTGACCTTACTCCAAACATCCCTTGCGATTCCCAATACCGCAGGTGGCAATCCCAGATCGGAGTGAAACTTCTCGAAGTACTCTTCGGGACCAGTAATGTGATGGGTTCCAAGATTTCTTGCGACTAGCCTAATCGTCCTCTTGAGCTCCTTTACTTCGACATCTGAAACCATGTCGAAGGATTCTCCAATCTCTTCTATCTTCCTCGGAATCTTAGCTTCTCGAGCCGCGATGTAGACGCAGGCAGCCGTGACTCCCCTGATGCTTCTGCCTGTGACCAGGCCCCTTTCCACAGAGTGCCTGTATAGGGAGGCGGCTTCCTGTTCAATCTGAGGGGGTAGATCTCCACGATCCCGGATGAATTGCATTGCGACGGAAAGGTTCCTACTCCTACTATCTCTTGTCTTACTCCTTTGGTCTATCCTCTGCCTCCTTCTCCAGTCTCTCAGGGCCTTTCCCGAGAGTCCATGCTTTCTTGCCCCACCAGACGTTAGGTCGGATCTACGAATCTCGGTTGAAAGGCCTTTATCAGAAAGAGTAAGTGTTGATGGGGCTC
>MDSV01057076.1_pt1 | contig 10336 bp, 10 predicted proteins | sample 810851 | NCBI WGS metagenome assembly MDSV01 (sample SAMN05326640, study PRJNA326480) | marine metagenome | isolation source: seawater | place: Atlantic Ocean: North East | collected 2012
AGTAAATTTATTTCTGTGTTTTAAAGGAATTGGAGTTTTAGGATAAATTTTGTTTAGAATTTTGTGAACAATCTTTGCTCTTTGAGCATCATTCATTATTTAAAATTTAAAACATCTCTCATGGAATAAAGTCCAGGTTTTTTATTCATTAGCCATTTAGCAGCAGTAAAAGCTCCTTCTGAATAAAGAGCTCTATCAAATGCTTCATGATTTAGAGTTATAACCTCTTTGCCACTTGAAAATTTGACTTCATGTTCCCCAATGATTTCTCCTTTTCTTATAGAATTAAAATTAATTTTTTTTCCGTAAGGAAAGGACTTTTTATTAAGGTATTTGTTACCTAATAATTTATATAAATCTTTATTTTTTCCTATAGCTATACCTTTTCCAAGCATTAGTGCTGTACCTGAGGGGTGATCTTTTTTATGTTTGTGATGCACTTCAAAGACTTTACTTAAAAAGTTATTTCCAAGTGATTTAGAAGCAACTTCAGTTAAATACATCAATAAATTTATTCCCAAACTCATATTACCAGCTTTAAGTATTGGTATTTTTTTTGAGTATTTTTTAATTAAGCTTTCTTCTTTTTTAGTAAAACCTGTTGTTCCTATAATTATTCTTTTTTTTAATTTTGACGCAATCTTTAGAACCTCAAATGTACATTTTGGAACTGTAAAATCTATTATAATATTGGTATTTTTAAATGCTTTTTCTGTATTAAGCTCAGGTTTAATTCCACTAATTTTTTTATTGATAATTCTATTTTCTGTAAGAGCCACCAAGTTAAAACTTTTATCTGATTTAGTTGATTTGATAAATTGTTGGCCCATTCTTCCCATACAACCGGTAATAGCTAAATTTATTTTTTTCATTTAAAAGATAAAGTATAAAACTATCATAACAGCCGAAACAATTACAGCCCAAATAGATAGATTTATTAAAAATTGTTTTAATTTTGAATTAGTTCTTAAAAAAGACGGTAGAACTAATATTAGAACAGCAATCATGAAAACTGCTGGAATAATCATATCTAAGTTCATTTAACTTTTCCAAAAACTCTTAGCCTTTTGAAAGAATTTTTTGATACTCGGATTAGATTTTTCATTCTCAATTTTTCTAAATTTTTCCAACAATTCTTTTTGTTCTTTATTTAATGATATTGGAACTTCAGTATTTATTTGTACATATAGATCTCCATTACCACTACCTCTTATATAAGGCATTCCTTTGCCTCTCAGTCTAAATTGTTTGCCTGTTTGTGTACCTTCTGGTATTTTAATCTTAGCTTTTCCACCATCAATTGTAGGAATTTCTATTGTAGTTCCTAGCGCTGCATCAGTTATTGATATAGGGCATTCAAAAAATAAATTTTCATCAGATCTTTTAAAAAGATCATGCGAATTAACATTTATAAATAAATATAAATCTCCAGATGTCCCGCCTCTAGAGCCAGCCTCACCTTTCCCTGCTAATCTTATTCTTGTACCATCGTCAACACCTTTAGGTATTGTAACTGATAATTTTTTTGAGGTTTGTTTATTGCCTTGGCCATAACAATCAGTACAAGGATTACTAATTTCTTCACCACTTCCAGTACACTGAGGGCAAGTTTGTTGTACAGTAAAAAATCCTTGGTTAGATCTAACTCTACCATTTCCTCCACACATAGAACACTCGCTAGGGGCGTGACCAGGCTTAGAACCATTTCCTTTGCATGTGTTACATTTTTCGGTTGTAGAAAATTTAATATCTTGTTTTTTTCCAGTGAATGCTTCTTCTAAATTTATTGATAAATCATATCTTAAATCAGATCCTCTATTATTTCTATTTTTTCTACCTCTTTCTCTCCCACCTCCAAAGTCACTAAAAAAATCTTCAAAAATATCAGAAAAATCTGCACCACTAAAACCACCAAAACCACCCTGTCTACCCGATCCATTTTCAAAAGCTGCATGTCCAAAATTATCGTAATTTTGTTTTCGTTCTTTATCAGAAAGAACGTGATAAGCTTCACTAGCTTCTTTAAATTTTTCCTCAGAAGCTTTGTCGCCAGGATTTTTATCTGGATGATGTTTTACTGCCAATTTTCTATAGGCAGCTTTAATCTGATCTGGATTAGAACTCTTATTAACACCCAAGACATCGTAGAAATCTCTTTTTGCCATAAGTTATTATAGACAAATAGTTGTTAGTCTTAAGCGCTCTTCTCTTTATCTTCTTCTTTTACTTCTTCAAAGTCCGCATCAACTACATTATCGTCTTTTTTTCCTTCACTCTTTTTATCACCGTCTTTAGATGCTTCAGGATTTGTTTTTTGCTGTGATTTATAAATTGCTTCTCCTAACTTCATAGAAGATTGAATTAAATCTTGTGTTTTTTTCTTGATATCTTCTAAATCTGTACCTTTTATAGCATTTCTTAAATTAGCAGATGCATCTTCTATAGCTTTCTTCTCTTCTTCAGAAACTTTAGAACCGTGTTCTTTTAAGTTTTTCTCGGTAGAATGTAAAAGTGTATCAGCTTGATTCCTTGCATCAACTGAATCACGTTTCTTTTTATCTTCTTCTTTGTTTGCTTCAGCATCTTTAACCATTTTGTTAATTTCCTCTTCACTTAGACCACCCGAGGCTTGTATTTGAATTTTTTGCTCTTTACCTGTGCCTTTGTCCTTTGCAGAAACATTAACTATTCCATTAGCATCTATGTCAAAAGTTACCTCTATTTGAGGCACACCTCTTTGGGCAGGAGCAATTCCACTTAGCTCAAAATTTCCCAATAATTTATTATCAGATGCCATCTCTCTTTCACCTTGAACAACTCTTATTGAGACAGCTGGCTGATTGTCTTCAGCTGTTGAAAATACTTGGCTTTTTTTTGTTGGAATTGTTGTATTTTTATCTATCAATTTCGTTGATACACCACCTAAAGTTTCAATACCTAGTGATAATGGCGTAACATCAAGCAATAAAACATCTTTTACATCACCTTGCAAAACTCCTGCTTGAATTGCTGCTCCCATAGCAACTACTTCATCAGGATTAACACTTTTATTTGGATCTTTACCAAAAAAACTTTTAACTTCTTGAATTACTTTTGGCATCCTTGTCATACCACCAACCATTACTATTTCATCAATTTCGTTAGCTGATAATCCTGCATCTTTAAGGGCAGTTTTGCATGGTGGTATCGTTCTTGAAATTAAGTCTTCAACTAGTGCTTCTAATTTTGCTCTAGTCATTTTTAAATTAATATGTTTAGGACCTGTTTTGTCAGCAGTAATAAATGGTAAATTAACATCAGTTTGTTCAGCTGAAGATAATTCAATTTTTGCTTTCTCTGCAGCCTCTTTTAATCTTTGAAGAGCTAGTTTGTCAGATTTTAGATCAATACCATTGTCTTTCTTAAATTCATTTACTAGGTAATTAACAATAGTATTATCAAAATCTTCCCCACCTAAAAAAGTATCACCATTAGTAGATTTAACTTCAAATACACCATCTCCCAATTCAAGAATTGAAACGTCAAAAGTTCCTCCTCCTAAATCATAAACAGCAATTTTTTTATTAGTTTTTTTGTCTAAGCCATAAGCTAATGAAGCTGCTGTAGGTTCATTAATAATCCTTAAGACTTCTAATCCAGCTATTTTTCCAGCATCTTTCGTAGCTTGTCTTTGAGCATCATTAAAATACGCAGGAACAGTTATCACAGCTTTAGTAACTGCTTGTCCTAAATATTTTTCTGCTGTTTCTTTCATTTTTTGAAGAATAAACGCTGAAATTTGCGAAGGAGAATACTTTTGACCTTTTGCTTCAATCCAAGCATCACCTTTTTCTGAATTTACGATCTTAAATGGTGCAGACTCAATATCTTTTTTAACTGTAGGATCTTCAAAATTTCTTCCAATCAATCTTTTGACTGCAAAAATAGTATTTTCGGGGTTTGTAACCGCTTGTCTTTTTGCTGGTTGGCCAATTAACTTTTCACTTTCGTCAGCAAAAGCCACAACAGATGGAGTAGTTCTTGCACCTTCTGCATTTTCTAACACTTTGGCCTGTGTACCTTCCATGATAGCTACACATGAATTTGTTGTTCCTAAATCTATTCCAATAATTTTACTCATAATTTTTAATCCTTTGGTTCATATAAGTGTTATTTCTAAATCTACAAGTTCCTATAAATATTATTTAGCTTCTTCTTTATCTTGATTTTCCTCACTTTTTGGATCTTTATTAGAGGATTTCTTTGACACGCCAACTAATGAAGGTCTTAACAGTCGATCCTTCATCATAAACCCCTTTTGAATTTCCTGAATAATTGTTCCTGGTTCTTTTTCTTCATTTTCAATTTCAATCATAGCTTGATGAAAATTTGGATCTAATTTTTTATCAATACATTCAATTTCAGTAATATTATTTTTGTTAAAAATTGATATTAAATCTTTTTTAATTATATCAATATGTTCTAAGATTTTTTTTAATTCATTTGACTCTTTTAAAATTTCATCATTTTCTAAAGACTGTTTTGATCTATCTAAGTTATCTATTAAATTCAAAGCTTCTCGTGCAAAAGAAAAACCTCCATAGTCAAAAGCATCATTTTTTTCTTTTTCAAATCTTCTTCTTTGATTTTCCATCTCAGCAAGAGTCCTTGTAAGCCTCTCCTCCAATTCTAAATTTTTCTCTTCTAATGTAGGTTCTTCTTTTTGATTTAAATTATCAGACTCATCATCAATTATGGTATTGTCTTTATTTTTAGTTTTTTCTTCAGTTTCTAATTTTTGATCTTTTTCCATTACGGCTTATATGGTATGAAATTTGATAATTGCTAGATGTTAAATAAAAAAATTACTAAAATATTAATTGGAACCAATAATTCAGGAAAATTAAGAGAAATAAAGGTTTTATTGCCTAAATCTGTTAAAATTTATTCAACTAAAAATTTTAAAATTAAAAGTCCGGTAGAGTCTGGTAAGACTTTTTTGCAAAACTCATTAATTAAAGCAAAGTATTTTTCAAAAAAAACAAAAATGATTTGTCTAGCTGATGACTCTGGCTTAGAAATAGATATTTTAAATGGTGCTCCAGGCATTCACTCAGCAAGGTGGGGAGGAAAAAAAAAAAATTTTGATAAAGCAATGGATAAAGTTTTAAAAAAGATTAATAAGAAGGATAAAAATTGGAAACTAAAAAAAATTAAAGCACGTTTTATTTGTGCATTAACTATTTACTGGCCTGAAGGTAAGATTAAAAAATCAATTGGTAAAATTGAAGGATATATTTCAGAAAAAAAAGGGAAAAAAGGTTTTGGGTATGATCCTATTTTTATTCCTTTAAAGAAAAAAATCACATTTGGTGAAATGAAACCTAGTCTTAAGTACAAAAGTGATCATCGATTTAAAGCATTTAAGAAAATTAAAAAATTTTTTTAAATTTATTATCTTCAATTTTATAAAAATTAAGAATGTGATCTATTTTGTTGTTTTTAATTTCAAATACACCAATCTTGCCTCTAAACATATTTTTTTTCACAAACATTTTTTCATCAATTTTAAGTTCATTTTTTATTATTAAATAATAAACAAGACCCATTAAATCATAACTTAAAAAGGATAATTGATTAGGATATTCATTAAAATTTTTGAAATAAATTTTTATAAAATCATCATAATTTTCTTTATTGATAGATGGAAAATAAATTGGTTGAGCACTTGTCTCATTTAATAAAGACTTATCAAACCATTGATTCAAAGTTATAAAGTAAGTTTTTTTTGGAGATATATCTGTATATAATAATGAGGTTGTTATGCTTTTAAGACTTTCGTCGAAATCGGCTATTATTACAGAGTCAAATCCTATTTTTCCAAGAGTATCTCTTTTTTTAAGTTTTTCAATTTGCCTCTCGTAGCTTTCATCATTTAAATTTTCTAATCTTTTAATTTCATCTTCTAAATTTTGTTTTCTTATTGAGTATCTTGTGATTTTTTCAATTTGCTTAGTTAATTTTGTTGGGTCTGTTTCGTAGTAATGTATTTTAGAAGTTTTAATTCTTGAGTCTAAAATTGCTTTTTTAATTTCCCTTTTGTAATCCTCCTTTGGAATTAAAAAAATAGTTTTTTTTATTTTTTTATTTTTTTGAAATTTTTTTATAGTTTTTAATTGTGATCTTGCATTGATACCTGCACTAATAATATTTTTTGGATTGTCGATTATTCTATTTGTCAGAGATAAGAAAGTAAGATTGTCTAATTCAGACAAGTAAATTAGATTTTCATTAAAAATCGGTCCAATGACTACTTTCACTCCTTCATCACCAAGTTCTTTTGCAGATTTTAAAGTTTGCTCTGGATTTGAACCAGTATCCCGGGGCAAAATTTCAAGATTTGGGTTATCAATTTTATTAATAGCCAATCGAACAGATTGCACTATTGACTTACCAATTTCCTTGTGTGCACCTGATAAAGGCACCAATAGCCCAATTTTTATTTTTTCTATAGAAAATGCAATATTAGAATTCAGGATAATTATAAAAAAAACTAAATTTATTATTTTGATAAATATTTTCATTTTAATGTTATTAATATAATGTTTAAATTTAATGAATCCACTCTTAGAAATAAATAAAAATAAATATAATCCAGGATTGTACGTTGTTTCCACACCTATTGGAAATTTAAATGATATTACTTTAAGAGCCTTAGATATTTTGTCACAATCTGATTATATCCTTTGCGAAGATACAAGAGTTTCAAAAAAACTTTTAGATAAATTTGAAATAAAATCAAAACTAATTTCTAATCATAAATTTAATGAAACAAAAAATTTAAAAAAAATTATAGAAATATTAAAATCAAATAAAATTGTATCAATTATATCAGATGCTGGAACACCAACTATTTCAGATCCTGGAAAAATTATAATTAACGAATGTTATAAAAATAAGATAAATCTTTATCCTATTCCAGGGCCTTCAGCAGTAACATCGGCAATGTCGATCAGTGGATTTGAGGAAAAATATTTTTTTTATGGTTTTTTTCCTCAAAAAAAAAAAAATTTGTTAAAAGATCTTAATATTTTATCTAAAATAAATTGTTCTATAGTTTTTTTTATATCGCCGTCAAAAATAAATAAAATAATTGAAGAAATTAAAGTTTTTTTTAAAGGAAGAAAAATTTTAATTTGTCGAGAAATGTCTAAATTTTATGAGGAATATTTGAGATTTAATGTAGATGATATTAAACCCTACATAAAAATTCCTAAGGGTGAATTAACAATAATAATCTCTGGAATAGATAATAATCAAAACGTTGAAAAAAAATTAACTGAATCTGATAAAAAAAAAATAAAAAAAATGATTAAATCATCAAGTATTAAAGATATAGTAAGTTTATTTATAAAAGAAAAAGATGTATCAAAAAAAAAAATATATAATTATTGTTTAAGTTTAAAAAAATGAAAATAAAATTCTTATCTATTTTTTTTATTTTATTATTACTAAGTAGCTGTGTTGGTACAGCATCAAGAGGTATTTTTGGGACAGGTGTAAGTATTGCGTACGATCCAAGATCTGTTGGCACTCAAATTGATGACTCAATTATGCACAAAAATTTTGTTGCTAGATTAGCATTGTCCGAAAAATCATATTTGATATCAATTAATACTAAGGTTTTAGATGGAAGGTTTTTTATTACAGGAAAAGTTGATGACCCAGAAGAGAAATTAAAGATTACCAAGTTAGCATGGGAAACTGATGGAGTAAGATCTGTAAAAAATGATATAAAAATTAAAGAAAATTTTAATTTTAAACAATCAGCTAAAGACTTATTGATAACTTCTCAATTGAGAACAGCTTTAATTTTTAATAAAGAAATAAAAGCTACTAATTACCAAATTGATACCTATAAAAAAAAGATTTATATTTATGGTATAGCCTTATCAAAAGATGAAAGAAAATTTGTAATAGATGAGGCAGAACAAATTCTGGACGTAGAAAAAGTAATTGCAAGCATATTACTTGTTGAAGACTTAAGAATTCAAAAAAATTAATTTTTTTTGTTATAATCAATTACACCAGCTGAATAAGCTGCTACTGAAGCTAAGTTTAATATATCTGAAGTTGAAGATCTTAGTGGTGCAATTTCAATAGGTTGTCCCAATCCAATTAATAGAGGACCAATAACTTTTGCTCCACCTAATTCTCTCATCATTTTATATGAAATGGCTGCACTATGTTGACCTGGCATAATTAATACATTTGCATTTCCAACTATATCAGAAAAAGGATAAAGTTCTTTATATTGGTTGTTTAAAGCAACATCAGGCTGCATGTCACCATCAAATTTAAAGTCTACGTTTTTTTCTTTTAATATATCAACTGCATTTTTTATGTGTTTAGTTCGACTTGTTAGGGGTTGGCCAAAAGTTGAATGAGAAACAAAAGCTATTTTAGGGTCAAAACCGAACAATCTCACTACTCTAGCAGCAGAAATGGCTATTTCTGCCATTTGTTCTGAACTTGGGTATTCATGCACACTGGTATCCCCAACAAATACTGTTTTACCTTTATTTACTATCATATTTAGTCCAAACATTATTTCACCAGGCCTTGTATCAACTACTTTACTAATTTTGTCTAATGAAGCCCCATATCTTCTAGTGTTCCCTGTAACAGCTCCATCTGCATCACCGCATGAAACCATACATGATGCCCATATAACCCTGTCATTTCTAACCATTCTATCGCAATCTCTTTCTAACAAACCTTGTTCTCTTTGCATTTTTTTAAATAAAAAACTTACATATTTTAACCTTTTATCTTTGTCAGTTGAGTTAGTTATTTCAATATCAAAATTCTCACTGTATCCGATTTCCTTTAATTTTTGTTTAATTGTTTCTTTTTTTGCTACTAATATCGGAATTCCTAATCCACTATTTTTAAAAGCAATGGCAGCTTTTAATGTATTTTCATCTTCCCCATCTGCAAAAACTATTCTTTTTTTTGTTTTTTTTATTTGAGAATTTATTCCCTGCATTATAGTTACAGAAGGGTCAAGTCTTTGTTTTAGTTCTTCTTTATAAATTTCAAAATCTTTTATTTCTTTTCGGGCTACACCACTATCCATTGCAGCCTTCGCAACTGCAGCTGGTATAACACTAATTAATCTAGGGTCAAAAGTTGAAGGTATGATATATTCTTTACCATAATGTGGTCTATCACCACCCATAGCAGCGACTACTTCATCAGGTACATCTTCTCTTGCAAGTGCAGCAATTGCATTCGCTGCCGCAACTTTCATTTCTTCATTTATTGTTTTTGATCTAACATCTAGAGCACCTCTAAAAATATATGGAAAACCAATTAAGTTATTAACTTGATTTGGATAATCTGATCTTCCAGTAGCAACAATTGCATCATCACGAACTTCTTGAACTTCTTCAGGAGTGATTTCTGGATCAGGGTTAGCACATGCGAAAATTATTGGATTTTTTGCCATTTTTTTTACCATATCTTTTGATAAAGTACCTTTTGCAGATAAACCTAAAAAAACATCAGCACCATTAATGGCTTCTTCTAAAGATCTATTTTTTGTTTCTATTGCATGAGCTGACTTCCACTGATTTAAATTCTCTCGTCCTCTGTAGATAACACCTTTTCTATCAATCATAGTTATATTTTTTTGTGGTAAACCACTATTCATAAATAAGTTTGTACAGGCCATAGCAGATGCTCCAGCTCCATTTACAACTACTTTAATGTCTTTAATTGATTTACCAGATATATCGAGAGCATTAATTAGAGCAGCTGTAGTTATAATGGCGGTTCCATGCTGATCATCATGAAATACTGGTATATCTAAAATTTCTTTTAGTTTTTCTTCTATCACAAAGCAGTCTGGTGCTGCAATATCCTCTAAATTTATACCTCCAAAACTTCCAGCAAAATTTTTTATACTATTAATAATTTCTTCTGAGTTTGATGAATCAATTTCTAAATCAATAGAATCAATATCTGCAAATCTTTTAAATAGAACTGCTTTACCTTCCATTACAGGTTTAGATGCTAGAGCTCCTAAATTTCCCATTCCTAGTATTGCTGAGCCATTGCTTATTACTGCAACTAAATTTCCCTTAGTAGTATAATCATATGCAGCATCAGGATTTTCAGAAATTGCTCTTACAGGTGCAGCAACTCCAGGCGAATAAGCTAAAGCCAAATCCCTTTTTGTTGTCATTGGTTTTGAAGATATGATCTCAATCTTGCCAGATTTATTACTATTATGAAAATCTAAGGCTTCTTTATCAGTGTAATGATCAATTTTTGTTTTTTTCATTTATGATAA
>MDSV01101644.1_pt1 | contig 10336 bp, 9 predicted proteins | sample 810851 | NCBI WGS metagenome assembly MDSV01 (sample SAMN05326640, study PRJNA326480) | marine metagenome | isolation source: seawater | place: Atlantic Ocean: North East | collected 2012
ATGGAAAAAGTTGGAGCTACTGCATCGATGGGATTGATTTTAAATCCTCAAACAGGAGCAATATTATCAATGGTAAATCTCCCGGACTATAATCCAAATTCTCCTAATGATTTTGATACGGAATTACAAAAAAATAAAATCGTGACTGATTTAATTGAGCCAGGATCTACATTTAAAATAGTAACAATGGCAGCAGCATTGGAAAATGATATATCTTTAACAGATGAGTATAATGTTGAAGGTCCTTATAATTTTCATAATATTAAAATGATTGAAGATTCAGAACCGCACACAGTTTTGAATGTTAAGGAGATTCTTGCATTTTCAAGCAATATAGGTACTATTAAAATTGCAGAATATTTAGGTAAAAAAAGCATTTATAATCAAGCCAGAGAGTTTGGATTCGGAACAAAAACTGGTTTTGATTCTTTAACTGAACAAGCGGGTATGTTTAGAGAGCCTTCAAAATGGACTTTATCTTCAATGCACAGTGTTCCTATTGGTTATGAGATATCTGCAACTCCATTACAAATTGCCATGTCATATGCAGCAATTGCTAATGGTGGATTCTTATTAAAGCCATATGTTGTTGATAGAATTGAGAAACATGACGATACAATTATTAAAAATCAAAGAAATACAAAAAAAAGAATTTTATCACAATCGCATGCTGAAAAATTAAGTTTAATGTTGTCTCATACTGTAGATAATGGAAGTGCAAAGTCAGCATCTATAGAAGGTTGGAATGTAGCTGGAAAAACTGGGACATCTAAAAAATGGATTGATGGTCAATACTCAAACAAGGAGTTTATTTCAAGTTTTGTGGGATTTTTCCCTGCAGAAAATCCTCAATTATTATGTTTAATTATTATTGACAGTCCTGATGCTTCAAGAAATTTACACTGGGGTGGAATATCAGCTGCTCCAGTATTTAAATCTGTAATGGATAGAGTTATTAATATCGATAAATCAATCACAATTTCAAGATCAGAAAATCAAAAAGTTAAAAATGAACCAATTTTGATTCAAAAAAACATTGAAAGAAAAATTGAGTATGTAGAAATGCCAAATTTAATTGGCAAAACAGTTCGAGATGCATTTTCAGAATTAAAAAAATTAGGAATAAAACCTCAAATTAGTGGCAGAGGACTTATTGTGAGCCAAAATATTGAGGCAGGTATTAAAGTAGAAAAAAAATCAATCTGCATATTACGAGCAGAGCTAAAAGAGTAAGGAGATAATTATGTTATTTGAATTTGACGAATTTTCAATACAAAAAGCTAGAATAAAGGTCTTAGGAATTGGTGGAGCGGGAGGTAATGCAATAAATCGGATGATTACTTCCGGTATGGAAGGCGTAGAGTTTATTGCTATAAACACTGATGCACAGGATTTAGACAGTAATCCTGCTGAAACTAAAATTCAGATTGGAAAAGATCTAACTAAAGGTCTAGGAGCTGGAGCAAAACCTGAAATTGGAAGAAAAGCAATCATTCATGATAAGGAGGCAGTTTCATCTATAGTGGCTGGATCTGACCTTGTTTTTGTTACAGCAGGTATGGGAGGTGGAACAGGTACTGGAGCTGCTCCAGTAGTAGCAAAAATTTGTAAAGAGCTTGGTATCTTGACCGTATGTATTGTTACGTTACCATTTCATTTTGAGGGTCCAAAAAAATGTCAGCTGCTATGAAAGGAATTGCAACAATGAGGAACTTTTGTGATACATTGATTGTAATACCTAATGAAAAATTACTTTCTGTGATTGACTATAATACAACTCTTGAAGAAGGATTTGCTGAATCAGATTCAGTATTGTTACAGGCAGCACAGAGTATTTCAGACCTTATTAACAAGCAAGGAAATGTAAATATTGATTTTGCTGATGTTGAAACGGTCATGAGTGGAATGGGAGATGCTGTAATGGGAACTGGTACTGCAAGAGGAGAAGAAAGGGCTGTATTAGCTGCGCAGCAGGCAATTTGCAGTCCACTTTTAGATGATCAGTCAATTAAGGGCGCAAAAGCAGCTCTGGTAAATGTTACAGGAAATAAAAAAATGACTATGCGAGAAGTTGATGCAGCAACCAAGCTTATTTACGAAGAAGCAGGTCAAGAAGTACATTTAATTTTTGGATGTGTTGTTGATGAAAATATGGATGATGAATTAAAAGTTACTGTGATTGCTACAGGATTTAATCGAACACCAATTGAAGATATAGAATATAAAAAAGAAATTCAAAAAAACGAATTTCACAAAAATACAAACGACTTAATGGAATCGTCTAATACAACATTATATAACCAAAAAAATGAAAACTCTTTAGATAATGAAAATTCTGATGATGAAAATGATGGACCTACTTTAGTTTTTGATGATTTTGATCAAAGTGCTGATTTAGATGTTCCAGCATATATAAGAAAACAAAATAAATGAATTTAGAGGAAAAAAATATAGGCATCTTGGGATTAGGTAAAAGCGGATACTGGTCTGCTAAATTAGCTAGGAGTTTGAAAAATAGTGTTCTTGTATCTGATTTAAATAAACATGTTAATCAAGCATTTATAGATGATTTAAAAATGTTAGGTATTGAGTTAGAGATTGGCATTCATTCAAATCAAATTTTGAAATCTGATATTATAATTAAGTCACCCGGAATCCCAAATAATTCAGAAATTATGAATAAAATTAATGCTGCAAAAATTCCAGTAATAAGTGAAATAGAATTTGCTGGAAAAATTTCAAAATCAAAAAATATTTGTATTACTGGTACAAATGGTAAAACAACTACAGTTTCTCTTTTAACAGAAATACTAAGTAAAGAAATGAACGTTCTAAAATCAGGTAATATTGGTATTCCATTTTCAAAAATTGTTTTAGAAAATAAACTATATGACAAAAATGATATTGATTATTGTATTTTAGAATTGTCCAGTTTTCAACTTGAACATTGCTCAAGTCTTAAAAAGGAAATTTCAGTCATATTAAATATATCGGCTGATCATATGGATAGATATAATTCTATTGAAGAATATTTTGAAACAAAGCTAAAGATATTTGATAATGCAAAGCATTGTTTTTTTAATTATGATGATAAATTTTTAAATAAAAGAATTGTTACTGGTAGTAAAAATATATCTCCTTTTTCTATTACTAAAGACCAAGGATATTTTTATTATAACAGTAATAAAATTTTCTCAAATGGCCAAAGATTCTCATTTGATACAAATTCTATATCAATTAAAGGAATTCATAATATATCAAATATAATTGCTGCTGCTGAAATAGCTCATATGGTTGGAATCAGTAATGATAATATTTATCAAGCTGTTAGTGAATTTAAAATCTTAGAACATAGATTTGAACACTTTAGTTCATACAATGGAATTGATTTTATAAATGATTCCAAATCAACAAATATTGACTCTGCAAAAAGAGCGCTCGAATCTATTTCTAAAAAAGTAATCTTAATTCTGGGTGGCATTCCAAAGGAAGATGATTTTAGCGAAATCTCTTTGTTCAAAAATAATATTTTAAAAATTATAGTTTATGGTGAAGCATCAGATAAAATTTATAATTCACTTTCAAATGATATTAATGTTGAAAAGATTGAACATTTTGAAAATGCAGTTCATAATGCTATAAATAGCGCAGTTGAAAGTAGTGTTGTTTTGCTTTCTCCTGCATGTGCAAGTTTCGACCAATTTGATAATTATAAAGAAAGAGGAAAAAAGTTTAAAAATATTGTAGAAAGGTTTTATGCGTGAATATTAAAGAACAAGGTCAGGACAAAATATTATTTATATCAGTTATCGCATTGATATCTTTTGGATTATTTATGCTTTTTAGTGCTAGCTGGGTTAAGTCATTAGAAATTACAGGGGGAGAATCACGAACATATTTCTTAGTAAGTCAGATGATGAAACTCATTCCAGCTTTTTTCATTTTCATTTTATTAACAAAAATTAATTATAGAAAATTACAATTTTTGTCTCCTTACTTATTATTTACTTCACTTCTTTTGCTATTATACACAAAATTCCAAGGTTGTGACGGTGATTCTTGTAGGTGGCTATCTTTTGGCCCTATTTCATTTCAAACATCTGATGTAGCAAGGTTTTCAATGATACTTTTCTTGGCTAGTTATATAGATAATAATTATAAATATATGAATCAATTTGTTAAGGGTATTTTTTATCCAATGCTAACAATATTACCAATAGCTTTAATGATAATAATTCAGCCAGATAATTCAACAACTTTAATTTTATTATTAATTGCTTTCACAATGCTATTTGTTGGCGGAGCATCTTTTATTCAGTTGGCAACAATTGGTGTATTGTCTGTTGGAACTATTGGCATATTTATATTAAATGAAAAAAACTATGTATGGCGCAGAATTTTAGAGTTTATAGATTCTCCAAGTTCATCAGCTTCAATGGGATACCAATCAGAGCAAGCTTTGATAGGCTTAAAACAAGGAGGTTTATCTGGAATGGGTATAGGAGAAAGCATACAAAAATATTCTTACTTACCAGAAACTCATACAGATTTCATTTTTGCAATTATTGGAGAAGAATTGGGTTTTATAGCAGGTAGTATTTTAATGTTGGTTTATTATATTATTTTTTATAGAGCTGTACAAATCTCCAAAAAATCAAATGATATTTTTGGGATAATGTTATCAATTGGTTTCGGATTAAGTATAACAATTTATGCTTTCATAAACATTGGAGTGGTAATTGGAGTTATTCCAGTTACAGGAGTTCCTTTACCATTCATTAGTTATGGAGGATCATCATTAATTATCAACTTAATGATGATGGCTATATTGTTAAATATTAGTAAGGCTCAAAGGAAGCTTAATGTTAAGAGATGGAGATTAAGAGTAAATGCCTAAAATGAATATTCTATTATGCGGAGGTGGAACAGGAGGACATTATTATCCATTAATGGCTATAAAAAATGATCTTCATTCAAAGTCAGATTTTTGTTTTTCTTTCATAGGAGCAAAAAAAGGAATTGAAAGCTCAAAAATTCATAGCGAAAGTATCGCTTTTAAACTTATCAGGATTTCTGGTTTAAATAGAAAATTTTCTTTTAAATCATTATTACAAAATACTATACTAGGAATCAACATTATCACAGGATTCTTTAGTGTATTAAAATTTTTTATTAAACAAAGACCTAATTTAGTTATTTCCACTGGAGGATATACATCCTTTTTACCATTGCAAGTAGCAAGAATGCTTAAAATTCCATACGTATTGCATGAACAAAATTCTTATCCAGGAGTTATAACAAAAATATTTAGCAAGGATGCAAAAGCAGTATTTTTAGGATTCAAAAACGCTGAAAAATATTTAAAAAAAACAAATACTATTTTTTCAGGAAATCCAGTTCTTATAAAAAATAGTAAAAGTATGACAATTAATATGGAAAATAATTTAAGGACTTTATTGGTTTTTGGCGGTAGTCAAGGTTCTCAATTTCTAAATGAAAAAATTAAAATAGCATTAAAAAATGATAAGCTTGATTTTATAAATGTCATATGGATAGTTGGTAAAAATAATTATGAGTCATTAAAACATTTAAAGAGCAAAAATACAATTATATATGACTATTGCAATGAAATGTCCTCTATGTATCAAAATGTTGATTTGGTACTATCAAGATCTGGAGCAATGACAATTGCTGAATTAATAAAATTTCAAAAACCTTCAATACTAGTTCCTTTCAAATTTTCATCAGAAAATCATCAGCATTTTAATGCCAAATTTCTTCAAGATAATTTTTGTTCAAAATTAATTGACCAAGATAATTTCAATGAAGAGACTTTTATATCAACTTTAAAAAATTTATCTCAAGATGATAGAATTTTAAGTTCAATGAAAAGCAATTTTAACAATATTAATATTCCTGATACTTTATCGATAATCTCTAACTTTATATTGGAAAAAAAATATGCTTTATAGTATTAAAAAAGTACATCTTATTGGTATAGGTGGAATTGGAATGAGTGGAATAGCAGAGCTACTTAAAAATAAAGAATTTACGGTTTCAGGTTCTGATATTGATGATTCACCAAATGTTCAAAGGTTAACAGATTTGGGAATAAATGTATCTATTGGGCATAATAAAGAAAATATTTCTGATGCTGAACTGGTTATATATTCTGATGCCATCCCTAAAGACAATGCTGAGTTAATAGAAGCCTTATCAAAAAATATATTAGTTTATTCTAGAGCAAGAATGGTCTCTGAAATAGCTAAGTTAAATAATTCTACAGTTGCAATTGCTGGAACTCACGGAAAAACAACTACAACATCAATGGTTGGTACTATTTTAAAAGCTATTAATTTAGATCCTACAATTATTGTCGGCGGGGTTGTAAAGTCATTAGAGTCTAACTCAGTTTTAGGCGGAGGGGATACATTTGTTGTTGAAGCTGATGAGTATAATAAAAGCTTACTGCATTTGAGTCCTACAATTGCGGTTATTAATAATATTGATTTTGAACATATTGAATGTTACGAAGATATAGATGATTTAAAAGATACATTTATTCAATTTGCAAATTCAGTCCCTTTCTATGGTACTGTTTGTGCATGTAAAGATTCAAATAATGTTGCATCAATATTATCAAAAATAGATAAACCTTTAATCACATATGGAATCGATTGTAAAAATGTTGATATTAGGGCAGAAAATTTATATCAGGAAAATGGTAATGTTTCTTTTGATATCAGAGTTAAAGAACAAAAATTTAAATTAAATCTTTCTGTACCAGGTAAATACAATGTTTATAATGCCCTTGCAGCACTTTCAGTTTGTGAAACAATGGGAATTGATATAGGAAGCGCATGTAAAGCATTGAGTACTTTCAGCGGAGTCAAAAGAAGATTTGATATAATAGCAAATAAAGATATAATGATTGTTGATGACTATGCACATCACACCGTTGAAGTTCAAAATGTTATTGAGGCTGTAAAAAGTAATTGGAATAAAAATTTAAATGTCATATTTCAACCACATCTTTTTTCTAGAACAAAAGAATTTTATAAAGATTTTGCAAAAGCTTTAATGAGTGCTGATAATGTTATGATTACTGAGATTTTTGCATCAAGAGAAAAAGATGATAATTCAACGAGTTCAAATTTAATAATTGATGAAATGTTAAAATTAAATCATAAGAATGTTTCATATATTTCTTCAAAAGACATTGTTAAAAAAGTAAAGTCTATTGGAGAAAAGGGAGATATTTTTTTAACAATGGGCGCTGGAAATATCTGGAGATATGCAGAAGAATTAGGAAAACACTTCAATGATTGAAAGTATTATGAAAGAAATAAATAATGATACATCTTCATTATGCTTAATGAATGAACCACTTAAAAAACATACAACATATAAAATAGGTGGACCAGCAGATTTAATGATTTTTCCTAAAAGTAAGCAGGATTTAATTAAGGTAATTGAGATCATTAATAAAAATAAACTCCAATTAACAATTCTTGGTTCAGGTTCAAACGTACTTGTGAGCGATAATGGAATTAGAGGAGCAGTAATTTCATTAAAAAATACATTAAAACAAATTGAAGTTTCTGATAATATTCTTTACGCAGAATGTGGAACTATGCTTGGTACAATTGTTAAACATGCAGTAAAAAATAATTTAATTGGTTTAGAAAATCTAAATGGAGTTCCAGGTACGTTGGGTGGAGCTTTGATAATGAATGCTGGAGCTTGGGGTGGAGAGATTTCAGAAAACCTAATGCATGTTGAACTAATAAATTCAAAAAGTGAAATTAAAAAAATTTATAAGAAAGATTTAAATTTTTCTTACAGACAGTCGTCATTCAATAAAGATGATATATTATTGTCCGCAAAATTTAATTTAAGGAAAGCTGATAAAGATATTATTAAAGAAAACTTTATTGAGGCTCAAAGCGGTAGAAAAAAATCGCAACCTTTAAATAAAAGATCAGCTGGAAGTGTATTTAAGAATGATAAAGATCATTCAGCTGGAAAGCTTTTAGATGACTTGGGTTTAAAGGGTTTTAGAATTGGAGATGCTAAAATATCTGAAAAACATGCTAATTTTTTTATAAACGATGGAGATGCTTCATCCAGTGATATGCTAATGCTTATAAAGAAAGCACATCAAAAGGTAAAAGAAAGATTTAATGTAAATCTTTCACTTGAGGTTAAGTTGATGGGTTTTAAGGAAGATGAAATTGAGGGATTATGTTAAAACAATTTTATAAATCTATAATTAGCATGATAGCGTTTTTATTTTTTGTAATAGGGATTTTTACATTATCAATTAACTGGTCAAACTTTAAGAAAATATATGATATTGATGAGATTAATATATATGGCACCTCTTTTTTTGATAAATCTATAATTGAAGAGAAAAGTGACGTTTTAAAGTCATATAATATTTTTGATAGAGAATTAGAAAATTATAAAAATGAAATGTTAAAATTTGATCATATTATAGATTGTAAAATTTCAAGAAAGTTCCCGTCTACAGTAAATATAACAATATATGAAAGAGAGCCTATAGCGCTTATAAGTAGCGATGAATTAATCATTTTAGATTCAGAGGGTGTGTGCCTACCAGTAGAGTATTGTGATTTATCTCTACCTATATTAAGCAATTTTAAATCAAATCCTGAATTGTACCCTAAAGGGTTCAAGACTGCATCAACTAATGTATTAAGCTCTGTATCTCTCATGAAGTTTACTAAGGATAATTTTTCAATAATCTATGATAATATTTCAGAATTTGTGTTTAATGAAGATAGTGAGTATGAGATCATTTTAAAGAATGGAAAGACCAGAATATTTTTAGGATCTCATAATCTTCAAAAAAAAATAAAATATTTAGATTCATTTCAAGAAACTATAAAAGAGGAAAAAAATATTACTGATTTTAGATACATTGATTTAAGATTTGAAAACCAAGTAATTGTAAAAGAAGCATAATGAGAAACAAAATTCAAATAGCATTCGATTTAGGATCACATAGCATAAAAAGTGCTGTTGGAAGAATTTTACCTGATGGAAAAATTGAGGTTTTATCAATAGCAGAAATTCAAAGTAAAAGTATAGATTGTGGAGATATAGTTGATAAAGATTTATTACTTTCACATCTTGAAATTCTTATAGAAAAAATGGAAAAAGATGCAAAAATCAATATTGATGAGGATGCTTGGGTATCTGTTTCTGGAAGAGGAGTGAGATCTATAAATTCCTCAACAAGAATACGTTCAAGAGAAAATACAGACTTTGAAATTGATGAAGAAATAAAGCAAAAACTGCTAAATCAATGTTCTGACGTTCAAGTTTCATCTGATAGATATGTTTTACATAATATTGAGCAAGGATATTATATTGGAAGTTCTCCATTAATTCGAAATCCTATTGGTATGGTTGGTAAATCAATTGATGCTAAAACCCATGTCATCCATGTTAGAAATTTTAATCTTTCTCAGTTAGATTACTGTTTTAATGAAGACTTAGGAATTGAACCTTTTCCTGTTTTTGATGGATATGCTGCTTCATCATCAAACTTAACACATGATGAAAAAGAATTAGGAATAATCTTTGTTGATATAGGAGCTGATAAAACAAATATATTAATTTTTAAGGACAATTACTTGATTCACTCTAAAGTTATACCATTGGGATCTAGATTAGTAACAAAAGATATGGCTGCATATCTTCAGTCCTCGATTGCTGAGGCTGAAAGATTAAAAATTGAACATGTTTCTGCTTTCTCAGATTTTGCAGATGATTCAAAAGTATTTGAGGTTGAAATTCCAAACGATGATTTAAAGAAAAATGTGAATGAAAAAGAAATTTCTAAGATAGTTGAACTAAGATTCGAAGATATTATTGATCAAATTGAAGTTCAATTAAAGAGTATTGGAAAATCAACTAATGACTTCAAGTCGGGAATTAAAATCTCTGGAGGAGGATCTAAAATTCGAAATCTAGACTTACTTTTTAAAAAGCATTTTGCCGATGTACCGGTAGACCTCATGAAAGTTAATAATATTATTTTTAAAGAAAATTTGGAGGACAAAAGAGAATTTATTACGCTTTTTGGCCTATTAGCTTGGCCAATTTTCAATGTAGAAGACAAATCTTCTACACTAAAAATTAAAGATGTAAGTAGTATTAAAAAAAGTATTTCGACAATGTTAAAAGGCATTTTTGAATAATTTTGGTTGGCTACCATAAAAGAAAGATCGCTCCTGATTTCATTGAAATTGGGAGCATCTTTTAACCTTTGCTATCTATCTCGGTTCTATTAAATTCTGAACTATGA
>MDSV01117209.1_pt1 | contig 10336 bp, 4 predicted proteins | sample 810851 | NCBI WGS metagenome assembly MDSV01 (sample SAMN05326640, study PRJNA326480) | marine metagenome | isolation source: seawater | place: Atlantic Ocean: North East | collected 2012
ACCTCCTGAATATAATCAAAAGAAAAATTTTGAATATACTTTAGTTACAATTAAATTTATATCAAGGGGAAATCCTAAACAAGATTTAGAAAAAATAAAACAAGATGTATTAACATCTGATAGATCAGTAACAGATTTAAGAGTACCAGGTGTTAAATCATTTAAATATAAACCAGAAACTTTACAAAGAATATAATGGCTTTATTTGGGGGTTCACGAGACATATCACTTTTTAACACAATAAGTAAAGAACTTATTAATGATATAATCCAAACAGAAGTTGGATATTATAAATTTGCTCTTGAACGTACAACTTCTAATGTTTATGGTGAATCTATGGGTAAAATGTTTTATGAACCCGTAAGAATCGCGTGTTTAATGAATAAAGAAGATCAAACATGGTCATCTGATGACTTTGGATCTGACGTTAATCAATCATTTGATTTTCGTTTTTTAAAAGAAGAATTAAAAGGTATAAATTTAGTACCTGAAATAGGAGATATATTACTTTTTAAAAATAATTTCTATGAAATTGATAGTAAAATAGAAAACCAATTAATATTAGGTAAAGACCCAGATTATGCTATTTCAACAGGAACAACTGATTTTGGTAGTAGCCATTCAATTATTTTAACAGGTCACTTATCAAGAGTAGAAAAATTAAATCTAATACCTTTAAGAGGAGGAAAATATCCTACTACTAATAAAATAACAGACGGAACAGCAAATCTATACGATATATAAAATGGCACAAGATAATTCAAATAAATTTTTAAGGCCTTTACCTCAAAGAAATAATGATAAACTTAGAGATAATTTAAGTGCTCCTGATATTCTTAACCCAGCAAATCCAAGTTTTCCAGTAGAAGGTATAGTTCCTAGTAATCGTCAACCACAAAAAACACCTATAAATAGAGGTGAAATAACTAAAAGAGAAGATGACGATGTTAACGATATATCTATAGGTTTACAAGACCATGATGAAGCAATAATGTATTACTTCAATAATGTGATTAAACCATCAGTAGTTACTAATGGGGATAGAGTAGATGTCCCATTAGTTTATGGTTCTCCCGAAAGATGGAAAGGAGTTCAACGAGATGGTTATTTTAGAGATAAGGAAGGAAAAATACAAACACCTCTTATTATGTTTAAAAGAGATAGTGTTGAAAAAAGAAGAGATTTAGGTAATAAAATGGATGCAAATAATCCTCAACTTTACTATGTATTCCAGAGTACTTATAATAAAAGAAACCAATATGATAACTTTTCAGTATTACAAAATAGAACTCCTAATAAAGAGTTTCATGCTGTTGTAGTACCTGATTTTGTAAAATTAAAATATTCATTTATTATTTGGACTGATTTTGTAGCACAGAATAATAAAATAGTAGAAGCAATAAATTATTCTTCTGATTCATATTGGGGAGATGAAGAAAGATTTAAGTTTAATGCGAGGATTGATACTTTTTCTAATAATGTAGAAGTAGCACAAGGAAATAATAGAATGGTAAAAACAAATTTTGGATTAGAATTACAAGGATATATAGTACCAGATGCTATGAATAAAGAATTAGCTAAAAAACCACAAAAATTCTTTAGCAAATCAACAGTAGTATTTGATACAGAAATAATAACAACATCAGGTCCATCTAAAACAAGAGAAGAAGTAAGAAAAGAAACAGGAGAATATAGAGTAGGGGGAACAAGTGCTCCTAGAACAACTGGGGGAATAGGCACAAATAGTGTTGGAATCTCAAGCATATAAATTAATAAATAAATGGCAAAGAAAAATAGAAATACACTAAAAGGGTTTTTTGAAACAGGTAAAAATCCTACAGAAGGTCAATATGCTAATTTAATTGATTCGTTTGTTACATTAAGTGACGAAAATACTGGTAGTTTAAATATAAAAGGAAATACAGTATTAGATGGTCATTTAACTGCTTCAGGAGGTATAACAGCCAGCGGAACTTTAGTTATAGGTGGAGAAATATCAGCTTCAGGAGGAATTAGTTCAAGTGGAACAATAGAAGCACAACAATTTGTGGGAGATGGTAGATTTTTAACAAATATAACTTCTTCCACAATAAATACATTTGGGGTTACAGCTTCATTTACTTCGGGGGCTCCAACAGGATCTTTAATAATTAGTGGTACTTTATTCCATTCATCCGCTTCATCAAATATATTGATGGCTATTGAATCAACAGGATCTATTATTCCTGCAGACACAAGTAATTATGATTTAGGTTCTCCTACAAATTTTTGGAAATCTTTATTTGTAAGTAATAGTTTTGCAACAACATACACAGGTATATTTAATGGAGCTGTAAGTGGATCAACATTAAGTTCTGCAGCTCAAGGTACAGCAGTTTTAACCACAAACGGAGTAGCAGGTAGTACTATTGACTTAGGTTTACAAACAACAGATAGTGTATCATTTGCAAGTATAACTTCTTCAGGAGACATTACGGCAAGTAGTGGAATAAAAGCAAATTTAATAGAAGTTAGTGGAGGTGAAGATCAAGGATATAGATTTGTCGGCGATCCAGATACTGCCATTTACCAAGAAGGTCCTAATGCTATAACTTTTAAAGCAGGAAGTACGGATACTTTTACAATTAGTGCTACAGGAATTTCAAATATAGGAAATTCAATTTTAGGAAATGCATCCTCAGACACACATTTGTTTACAGGACATATAACAGCCTCAGGTAATATAAGTGCAAGTGGGACAATTTTTGCAAATAATTTCCAATCAGCAGGGGGTGATGTAGGAGGAATAAATTTTACTGATGAATTAAACTTAACAGGAAATTTAACAGCATCAGGTGACATAAGTTCAAGTGGAACAATAACTGCAAATTCATTTGTAGGAACATTTACAGGTGGAGTCACAGGAAATGCTACAGGTTTAACTGGTACCCCAAACATATCTGTAGGGAATATTACAGCCTCAAGTGATGTAAGTTCAAGTGGAACTATAACTGCAAATTCTTTAGTAGGAACTTTAGCAACAGCAGCTCAAACAAACATAACATCGGTAGGTACTTTAAGTTCATTAACAGTAACGAACCATATAACAGCCTCAGGTAATATAAGTGGTAGTGCTACATCCACAGGTTCTTTTGGTCAAATAGAAGTTGATGGTTTATTTAGCCGTGCTAACGATGCAAACACAGGATTAGAATTTTCTTCAGACACAGTTGCTATACAAGGTAATAATCAACAAGCAGCAATTTTTGCATCTCAACATATAATATTACTTCAACCCGTAACAGCCTCAGCTGATATAAGTGCAAGTGGTAATATAATAGCACCACAATTCCATATAGGTGGAGATGGTGTTACTCCTCCAGTTTTTCTAACCCACCATGTTGCAGGTGATAACTTACAAATAGTAAATGGTGGTTTACTAGTACAAAATGATATAACAGCTTCACAAAATATAAGTGCAAGTGGTTTATTATTTGCTTCATCTTCAGTAGGAAATTTTTCAGACGTAGTAGTTCAAGATTTAAATACAGGTAGATTTTACACTACATCCTCAACAGCTTTAGCTTCATCCCTTACAGCAGCAGGTATATCAAGCTCGTTTGTAATAAATTCTGCTACTAGTTCGTTTGTATTAAATTCACAAACAAGTTCTTTTGTAAGTAATGATGGATCAGCTGTTTTAAGTGCACAAACGGGTTCTTTAAATAATTTAAAGATCTCAGGATCAGGAAATAATAGTATTAGTATAAGTTCAAGTGGTGATATAACAGCTTCAGGTAACATAAGTGCAAGTGGAATTATAACAGCATTAACAGGTTCTTTTGATAATATTTTAGGTAGCTTTGAGACTGATGGATTTATAAGTGCAATGGGAATAGGTACTCCTAGTAATATCACCTCTGATATAACAATACCTTCAGGTGTAAATGCCGTTCAATTTACTAATAACACAGGTAATTTAACAATTCCTTCAGGTGTTAATTATACACTTAATGCAGGAGCTACTACATCTACACCATTTTTACTAGATGCTACAGGAGGTGGAGCTACTATGACTGGGCATTTAAGAATAGCAGGAGATGTTAGTGCTAGTGGATTAATTAAAGCAACATCAGCTTCATTTGGTAATTTAGGTGTAAGTGCTTTTGGTGATATATCATCATCAGGTAATATAACTGCAAGTGGAGATTTAGAAATAAGAAATATAACATCTAGTGGGACTTCAACCCTAGGAGGTACAGTATATTTAAGTGGTTCAATATATTCAGGTTCAAATCCTGACACAAAAACAGAAGCAGCTTTAGTAGCTTTAGTAGTTACTGGTTCTATTATACCAGAAGGAACTAATAAATGGAGTTTAGGTTCCACAACAAATTTCTTTAAAGATTTATATGTAAGTGAAGATTCAATTAAATTTGTTAGTGCTTCAGGAGAAATATCTCAACTTAGACAAAAAGATGTTAAAGATATAAAAGAAGGAATACCAGTAGAATTAGCATCAAAATCTTTTAATGCAGTAGGATCTGATTCATCAGTATCTGATCTTATAAGTTATATAAGACCACAAGCTATATATCATCCAACAGATGATGAAACAGCAATTCTTCTTAAGACGGCAGGTAAATTATCATTCCGTACTCCGGGAGGAGATCCTTTTATAATACATGCAGACGGAGCAGGAAATGATAGAATACAATTAGGTAGTTCAACAACTAATAATACAAGAATTGAAATACCTGGATTTATAAGTGCTAGTAAAGCAACAGCAAACCATGTTATAGGAGGTATAACAACATTTGGAGATAGTACAATAACTGTTAATGGTCCTGCGGGACATATAACAGCCTCTGGAAATATAAGTGCAAGTGGTAATATAACAATAGCAAACTTATCTGCAAGTAATAATTTAAGGGTAGATGGAATAGGTTCATTTAGTAATTTAGTTGTTGATGGCGCTATCACAGGTAGTATTATAAGTGGTAGTACAATTATTGCAACTACACTTACAGGCTCTTTATCTGGAAATGCAACAGGATTATCGAGTACACCTTCTATATCTATAACTCAATTAACAGCAAGTGCAACAATAAGCTCAAGTGGAGATATAGTAGCAAATAATTTAACTATTGCTAATACAAGTTCTTTAGCAAATATTAGCATAACGGGAAATGTAAGTTCAAGTGGAACTATATCAGCAGTATCAATGTCTGGAGATGGTTCAGGATTAACAGGAGTAACAGCAGAATGGGATGGTTCAAGAAATGGAAATGCTGAAATAACAGGATCTTTAACAATAGTAGGTGGTGTTACAGCTTCAGTAGGTATAAGTTCAAGTACTATAGTAACAACAGGAGGTGTAACTTTAGGAAATGGATCTACAGACAGACATTTAATTACAGGTAATATTACCTCTAGTGGTAATTTAAGTTCAAGTGGAACAATAACAGCATTATCGGGTTCTTTTGGTGATATAAATATAAGTTCTCTAGGAGCTACTAATTTTACTTCTCATATAACTTCTTCAGGTAATATAAGTGCAAGTGGAACCATAACAGGTTTAACAGGTTCATTTAGTGAATTAAGTTCAAGTGGAGATATGGTTGCAAATAGCTTTATTGCAACTGGTAATGCATTACTAGAATTCCAAAGTGTTCAAAATCCTGTTGTTTTAAGAGCAACAATAAATGGTATAGAAACATATCAATTTGGAGATAGTACTACACCTAATGCCACACTTATCGCAGGATCAAATATAAATTTATCCGCACCAACAACAGCCTCAATTATAAGTGCAAGTGGAAAAATAACAGCAAAAGAAATTAGTGTAATTGGACATATAACAGCATCAGGTAACATAAGTGCTTCAGGTACTATCTTTGCCGATAATTTCCAATCAGCAGGAGGAGATGACCAAATGTCATTTACTGATAATATTAATTTAACAGGTAATTTAACAGCATCAGGTGACATAAGTTCAAGCGGAACAGGTTCATTCGGAATATTAGTTGTAGACCAAAATATAACATCAAGTAACATAAGTGCTAGTGGAACTTTAACTGCCGGAACATTAACAGCAGGAACCACTACAGTAGGAGCTTTAACAGCAACAACTTTAAACACAGGTCAAGGTGCAAATGAATTGTACGACATGGATCAAAATGTTAAAACAACATCAAATGTAAAATTTGGAATTGTTCGTACAACAAATAACTTAATAAATAGTGGTAGTACTACTTTAGGTAATGCTTCAGCAGACATACACACTATAGTAGGTAATGTAACATCTAGTGGTAATATAAGCTCAAGTGGAACTATAACAGCAGCAACGTTATCAGTAGCTACTTTTTCACCTACAAATCTAAACACAGGAGATATAACAGGTAGTAATATAAGTGCAAGTGGATTTTTAAGTGCAAGTAATATTCACACAGTTGGTGATATAACTCTTCTAGGAAACATTTCAGGAAGTGGAACAACTTCATTAACAATAGGAGGAAATACAATATTAAGTCAAATTACAGCTAGTGGAATATTAAGTTCAAGTAATAACATAATTGCTTCACAAATTTCAGCTAGTACATTCTCAGGAGATGGTTCAGGATTAACAAATATAACAGCAGAATGGGATGGTACACTTAATGGAGATGCTCAAATTACAGGATCATTAATTTTAAGTGGTAGTGGAAATACTAATATAAATGTATTAGGTGATATATCAGGTAGTAGTATTAGTGCTAGTGGAACTGTTTATGCACAAGATATAATATCTTCAACTTCAGTAACAGGTATAGGATTTACAAACCCAACAACTATTTCATCAAATACAATTATACCTACTGGACATAATTCAGTAATATTTGTAACTCAATATAATCCTTCTATAACAGTTTCTGCAGGTGTAGAATATACAGTAAGTTTAGGGGCAGATACAAACATACTTCAATTAAATCCATCATTCTTCTAAAAAAACTTTATATTTATAACAGTAAAACAAAACAGGCAACAAAACCATATTTTTTAAAAATAAATTCATATTTATAATAAACTAACATACAATGAGTAATATAAACGTAAATAACATTACCCCTTTAGCGGGTGAATCAGGAACAGTAAGTGTTTCGGGTTCTCTTTTAGTAAAGGGAACTGTTACAGCAAATGGTAATATAATATTAGGAGACGCAGATACGGATTCAGTAACTTTAGGAGCAGAAATAAGCTCAAGTATAGTTCCTGATGCAAATAACCTTTATAATCTAGGTTCTGTAGCTAAAACGTGGAAATCTATATTTGCATCAACAGCTTCTATTGGATTAGTTAGTTCTAGTTTAATACCAGATGCAGATAATACTTATGATTTAGGTTCATCTACTAAAGAATATAAAGATCTTTATGTAGATGGTGTTGCAAATATAGACACTTTAGGAGCAGCTACAGACGGTGTAACTACAGCTTTTATAAACATATTAAGTTCTTCAAACAGCGATATGGCTGGAGGAGGAATTTCATGTAGTGTAGCATTAATACCATCAACAGACAACAAATATGATTTAGGTAGTTCAACATTAGAATGGAAAGATTTATTTGTAGATGGAACTGCAAATATTGATACTATAGCTACTTTAAATACAACAGGAAACTCAACTATAGGTAATGCAGCAGGAAACACACACGCATTTACAGGTAACATAACATCCTCAGGTAATATTAGTGCAAGTGGTGCTCAAGGTGTAATTCAAGCAATTTCAGGTTCTTTTGTAACAATGTCAGGAACATTAACAACAGCAACTCAACCAAACATAACAGTAGTAGGAACTTTAAGTTCATTAGCAGTAGGAAATGTTACTTCAACAGGAAATATAACAGCAATATCAATGTCAGCTGTATGGTTATCTGCCAGTTCAGGTATTTATGGTACTTTACAAACAGCAGCTCAACCAAACGTTACATCATTAGGGGTTTTAACTATAGTTTCTTCTTCAGGAAATTCAGTACTAGGAGATGCATTATCAGACACACATACTATAACAGGTAACATTACAGCTTCTAATAATATAGAAGCAGCAGGAACTATAAGTGCAAGTAATTTTATAGCTTCTGGAGGAACTAGTACATTTTTAGGAATAACAGCTATTGGTAATTCAGCATTAGGTGATGCAAACACAGACACACATGCTATAAAAGGAACAATTACTCACACATTAGGAGACATTACTACAACAGGTAATATAACAGCTAGTGGAACTATAAGTGCAAGTGGTGATTTAATTGGAGATGAGTTAAGATTAAAAACTAAGAAAATTTATGAATATGGAGGAAATGGCACATCTGATGTTGAAAGATTAACAATAGGAGCTGCAAATTCATTCTCAGGATCATTACAAATTAGTGCATCTAACCAAAATCCAGCATTCTTAAATGTAGTAGGAGATATTACATCAAGTGGAAATATTACAGCCAGTGGAACTTTACAAGTAAATAGTGGTATAACAGCAGGGGGAAGTTTATCAATTAAAGGAGGTACTGTATTTGGTGATGCAGTTTCAGATACTCATATTTTCACAGGTAATGTAACAGCAAGTGGAAATTTAAGTGGTAGTGGAGATGCTTTATTTGCTGAAGGAACAGGAACATTTAAATCAGGTTCGATAGGTAATTTAACAGTATCAGATGCTTTATTTGTAGCACAAGATATTATCCATAGTGGAGACACAGACACAAAAATCACATTAGCAGCTGATGACTTAACAGTTACAGTAGGTAATGAACAAATGATTAAAATTACTGAAGACGGTTCACAAGATAAAATCGTATTTGGTGATGGAGGAGATATTGATTATGAATTCTCAGGAACGGGAGCATTTAAATTTACAACAAACAATGAAGACCATGCTATACAACAACATGATGGAAATGAAGTAGCAAGAATTCATGATGGAGGAGCTGATCAGGCAGATAGTGATATGACATCCGTTGGTTATGGATTTGGATTTAAGAGTCCAATTATGAATGTAACAGCAGATTCAGCAGATGTAACTGTAAGTTTAGATAATACAGATAGTGGAGCAATTATTCAATGTGATGCAGACACAAATAATATTACATTTGTTTTACCAGCAATAGACGCTGCTAATAAAGCAGGTTTAACATATACTTTTGTAACTACAACAGCAGTTAATGCTAGTAAATCAATATCAATTAGAACGGCAGGAGGATCATCGGATGACGCAGATAAATTCTTATTATATGGATTTAATGGTGCAACTTCAATAACAGATGTTGCAGGTGATGTTTTAAAATTCCCTGGTAATGCAGCTATAGGTACAGTAGTTAGAGTAACATGTTTAACTGCAGGTGAAAGTAATGCCGCAGAACTTTGGTTAGCAGAAGTATTTGGAGCTTCAGCAGTAACAAACACAGCTAGTTAATAACTAGTTTTAATAAAAAAGAACTAAAAGCCCCATCTTGGGGCTTTTTTTTATATTTATACCCGTATAAATTTACTTCAAAAAACATAACTAATGGCACAACAAACAAAAGCAGCAAATCTACTTAAATTTGAAGCAGGAGATAGACCAACAGATCAAGATTTTATAGACTTATTTGATTCAATTTTATTTTTAAATGAATCTAATGGTTTAAGTTCTAATAATACTACACTTTTAGGAGACCTAAATGTAGGAGGTAGTCTAAACATGTTAGGAGGAGGTAGCATATCAATATCAGGTAGTTTTTCTGCTGGTAATCCTAATGAAGGTGTTTCTAATGGAAGAATTAGTGCTTTTACTGCAACTAGTATTCCATCATTTTATGCTTCAAGTTCAGCTAATACAGTATTATTTCAAGGAGTTTCCAAAACTACAAGTGCGTCTATAATGCTATCAAGTGATAATGATGAAAATAGTTTTGTAAAATATGGAATAGAAAACGGAAAAGGATTTTTAGATGCTCAAGGAACAACAATAATAAGTTATTCTACTGGATCTGCTGTTGTAAACACTTTTGCAGATAATTTCGTTCATATATCAGCAAGTGTTGGTATAGGAAGAGTCACTAATAATTCTAGTTATGTTTTAGATGTAAATGGAGATGCAAGAATATCAGCATTTGCTCTTACAGATGATGGATCTGATTCTACTATAGCAGCATTATTTAATCATATTGTTCTCCAAACATCTAGAGATGAAGATGATTTAATTTTCAAAGGTGGTGATTCTACAACAGAATATATAAGAATTGAAGGAGACACTGGTAATGTTGGTATAGGAACTAATGATCCAAGTTCAAAATTTCATGTAGTTGGTAATGGTTTATTTGAAGGCACTAGTGATCCTACAAT
>MDSV01082211.1_pt1 | contig 10335 bp, 18 predicted proteins | sample 810851 | NCBI WGS metagenome assembly MDSV01 (sample SAMN05326640, study PRJNA326480) | marine metagenome | isolation source: seawater | place: Atlantic Ocean: North East | collected 2012
GCGTTTGAGCAGGCGTTTTAAACGCCGAAATGTTAGGTACGGGAATTGGTTTTCCCCATAAATCTTCGGGAACATCCTCCCTACAAGGATATACATCATCTCTTTTTCCTTCCAAAGCTTCTTTAGCTTTTTTAAAAGTGTCATCGTACATTTTTTTATCCTTCTATTAGTTTGTACTGATTTACTAATTCAGCTGTTTCTTCCCAGCCTCTTCTCATTAAAATATCAATAATTGATAAGTTATTTTCTTCGTCTAATCTTTTAACGAATCGTAAGTTTATATCACCAAAAGATTTTTGGTCATACATTTCCATACCACCAATAGCATTTACATAAGTAGTTGCTCCGGTTTGTTTACAAATGTTTATTAAACGATCTTGTCCTTTTAATCCTTCTTTTACATAATGTAAAGACCATCGAGTTTCTGTTTTAATACCAAGTAAATCTCCTAAATGAGTTAAAGCTACCATAGCAAAGGATGCTACACAGTCTAGTCCTCTTCTGTGAAATAGTATTTCTATTTCTGGGTAAACATCATCAAAATGTTTAGAATTACTATAAGCGTGCCTAATCTTCTTCAACATCTTATTAGGCCAAATATCATCCCAATAAATGTAATGCTGATTAATATGTCTGTTCTGACTAGGGTTCTTGATGGGAAATGTAATATAACTAGGAGTATCATTAACCATAATTTTATTACGATTAATCCATCCTCTTTTGATATAGTTTACATCTTCTAAAGATATAAATAAATCTACTGCATTATATAACTGAAAATACCCCATGTATGGAAATACATAGGGTTGCATAATTGCTATTCTCACCTTTTTCTCTTTCTTGGAGTCCTTTTTTTCCTAATAGAATATTTAAGAGGTACTTCACAAGCTAGATCATCCGCTACTTTGTACATCATAACTGCTGTTCTTTCTGTACCAAAAACGTCCCTATACAAAGGTACGAGAGTGCCCAACAAAGCTGAAGCTACAGCTAAAGATGACGAGTCATCTGTCGCGTAATCTTCGACAATAGGTGTTATTTCGTTTTGAATTTTTTGAATAATCTTGAGGGCGCCATCTTTATTTTTGTCTGCCATACTGCATCTAATCCTTTATTTTTAAATTTTACTACATCGTTAAAGTGTATATCATATACATAACCATCTACATGGCTTCTAACATGAAGTCCGTTTTTATCTACTGAAATTACTTTTCCTAACTCTTTTAGCTCAGATATGTCCATAGAAGGAACATAAAAAGTAACTTCTTTATTAAGCCAAATTAGGTTTTTTAGGGGGTTCTGCATTGTGCATCTCCATTATCCAGGCCATTTCATCATAAGTATCTGCAAAACTACAGGCCGATTCATAACTATAAAAAGGTCCGTGAGCAGCAAATCCGTCTGAAAGGGTTCCTATTAATACTACATAAGAGTCTCCTACTCCAGTTTGTTTTACTTTCCAATTAGGAAAAGTAATAACTGTGGGAGATCCGATTGGGTTTACTGTAATTTCTTTTGTCATAATAATTATTATACGAAAAATTTAAGGATTTGGCAACAAAACTTTTGCAATTTCTTCTACACTTCTTAGAGTTTTAGGTAACTCATTTGCTCTTTTTCCTATGAAAACATGTCCTTCGTCAATATTTTCTATACCAGCGCCAAGATCATATATTTTATTAGGACTGTGTATTCTTTCTGTCAATCCTCGCGGGTTCGTTGTAGGATAGTATTCAGAGTTATTTACCATAGAAAGTTTAGTATTTTCGTCCACTGAGGACTCTTTACTCACAGCAAAAGGGGTTCCTATCTCTACTGCGGAAGCCCCTACATCAAAACATTTTTCTATATCCTCTTTAGTATATAAACCTCCAGTACAAATAAATTCCCTTGACGGAAACTTTTCTTTAAACACTTCAGCCATTTGTATAGTATTTAAATTGTCACTATACCTACCAGCGCTCTCATGTCCTTTGAGAGTAAAATAATCTGGTAATATATTTTTGTTAATCTGATCAACATTAGTAATTCGTTGAATTGTTTCTCCACCGTAACTTCTTATTAAATCTGTAGTTTCTTGTAAATATTTATCTTGTGTGTCCAATAAAACTACATATCTAGGTCTATATTTTCTAAGTAGTGGTAGTATTGAATCTAAAATACTAGTGGCTAAAACAAAATTACAATGTTTTCTGCTTTCAATAAACTTTTTTATCTCACTCTCAACCCACGAAGTAGTTTTTGTAGGAGAAGAGATGCTGCCTAGTATTCCTACTTTATCCGTAGCAATAGCTAACGCAGCATCACTCACCATAGTCATTGGTGCACAAATTACATTCCTATGTAACACGGCTCACTCATGTTCTCCTCCAGGGTCTCCTTCTGGAAGCTCTACACGCTTCCCATCTACCCAAACACTTCCGCGACTGCGTCCTAAACTGTGATAGCTACCCCAACCTTTTATAAAGTTAAAATTTTGTGGGGCATGTTGAGCAGTAGCAAAGGTTCCAACAGTAATTACTATAGCACCTATAAACACCATGTGCGCAACAGCAGTATAACCAAACACAGTCCAACTGCCGATATACAGTGAAAATACAATACACCACATCCAAGCTAACAATTGAACTACCATATGACGTACTTGTAGATCGTTTATGTGTCGTAGAGGGTTAACTTGCGCATTCATCACACCGTTCCAGGTGTCATATATAAATTTTCTCATTAACTATCCTCGTCAAAGTCTTCTTCAACATCATCTTCAACGTCATCATCGTAATCATACTCTGTGTCGTCGTCTTCAACATAGTCATCTTCATAGTCATCTTCAATAATATTATCATGATCCATGACACCTTCTTCTGTTAAGTACTCTAAGAGTCTTGCTACTCTTCCTCGAAGCATAGACGAATCTCCTTCATTAAATCTAATTTGGGTTTCAAAGTGGTTATCATCATCATAACTACCTCGTTCTACATTTATACTCCAATTTATTATGCAACTCATTTTATTTTCTCCTTTCAAAGTTTTCTTTTTAAGATAACATAAAAATAAAGAGTAAGCAAGTAGTTAATTTATTTGCTTACTCTCTATGTATTATAAATTTTATTTTCTTGACCACGCGGTGTTCAACTCCGTTGAATCCTCCAAAATGCAGGCGCAAAAATGCCCACTAACTAAAGTGGGCGTTGTGTCTCTCCGAGACAGCGTTGAATACGCTGCGTCCAGTGTTCCCCTATGTTCGATAGCTATTCACACTCCGTGTTAACGTTGTTCACAAGCTATGCACTTATAGTAGCATAAATTTCATGATTTTGCAAATCTAAAATTTTTTAGATTTCGTCAGTGCAACGTCTAAGGGATGGTATCTACTGTCTCTTCAGTTCTAGCAACAGATAGAGAATTAGCTTCTTTTTTTACATTAATTGATGAGATAACAGTTTCGTTGGTAGTTCTCCAATTATCCAAAGCAGTAGCATCAGCAAAATATTTAACAACTGTGCAACTAGTTTCTGTATTCGCTTCTAGGACTGTCTTGCTAAGATTGGTGTCATCTAAAGTATCACCTGCTGTTACCCAGCTTTTTAACAATTTGTAAGGATAGTCACTACCTTCTGATGTTACAAGACTTAACTTAATAGGCATTTCATTTCTCCTGTAAAGTAAGAGGGGGCTGGTATCGCCCCCTCCCCTGTTTCTCTTAATAGTAACTGTTATCATCTGACAATCGTTTACAACTGCGCATCGAGTAGGATTGCCTGATCATTGTCGTTTAGTATGAGAAACTGTATATGGGTTTATACCCAATAAAATAGTGAAGTAGCATTTTGGACGGGGTGGGCTGTGACTCCGACTATCCCTTGCAATTCCAAATGTGTCACAGTAGTAGGAATTACTAACACCACTTCTATACTGTATAAAATAATGATACCACAAAATTTACTACTGGGCAAGTAAAAAATTAATGATTTGCGGTATAGTCAATTAATCGCTCTGCCCACCAAGCATGTCCATCTTCTCCGTAATGATTAGTTGCACTCCACTCTGGAAAGTTAAAACCCGCCTCATTCAGTTGCCGATGATAAGTATCTTCGTGATTAAAAACATCCCCCAACCAATACCGAGTGTCTAGCTGTTTACGCAAATTGTGATATATACCATCAATATGCAACGTGCTGGTTGCGTTGTAAAATAAATAAGGAACTTGGAGGGCTTTAAAATAATTTTGTAAAGAAATCAAATGTACAAAATACTCTATCCAGAATTGTTTTTCAGTTGTCAGCGCATAGTGTAATCTATAATAATTGAATAAGTTTTTATCAATATTACCTTCTTTTACACGCTTTTTATAAGAGTCATTATTCCCAGGAGACATGTGAAACCAATACTCGTCATCTGTATCTTTTGTTACTTCTTCTGGGATGTTAGTGTTAACTCTATGCCCTGTTCTTATTTCTGATCTATGAGGCCCAGGCCATCCAATAATTACAAAACTATCTTTTAATCTCTGAGGATAGTTTCCAAAATATAACATTGTGGTTCTTACAATTCGTTTAGAAGACCCCCCAGAAACTGCAAGGTTTATTGAACCTTTATCTAGTTGTTTTGCCATTACGGTAGGCCACGCTTTTTCATAACAAGTATTTTGAAAAGTAAATTCCATCTCTGCTCCCGCTGTATGAGAGCAACCGTTAGCAAAAATGTGTTTTTTTGATTCTAATATTTTATTGAATTCCACCATTCTTCGTACTCTGGATATGCTTCTAAAAAGTTTGTCTTTCTATATTTGTCTAATAAGATATTGTATTGTTTAAATCCAACATTTAAATGAGAACCCAATTGTTCTTTATACATAGGTTCAATTATTTTTTGCCACGCAATATCTTGCAAATGTAGTGTATCGCTGTCCTTAAAAAATTTTTCATAGTGTTGTTTAATTTTATCTTTTTCCACAATAGGCAAAGATTGAAGACTCATAAATTCTTTACCCGCAATAGGATTAATTTCTAAATGTTTTTTCGTAAACTCACAAAAATGAAGTAGTTTAGGTATTGTATATACCGAATAAATAGAAGCCACACAATTAACATTATAAATCCAACCAATAGACTCTTTAAAGTTTTGTAAGCTTTTTTTCCAGTTCATCCCTGTTCTATGATATTCCATCTGCTTACCAAACCCATCCCAACTTACTGTCAGAGTTACCTTATGTCCTTTGAATTCGTCTAACCAGTAATGATTTTTATAAGTTAAAGAAGATAGATTCGTATTAAAAGCAATGTTAGTATCATTTATATTATGTTTTTTTGCTAACTCGAAGAAACGCAAAGTAGTGGAAGAAGCCAAAGGCTCGCCCCCACTTATCCAAATTTGTTTAACTTGTTTTAAAATTGAAAATAATTCTTCTGCATACTCTTCATCATCTAATAAGTCGTCCACTACTTCTACTTTGTTTTTGAATAAATGATGTTTTTTATTTTCTGCGATCCAAGCAGAACTAGTTTCTGGAACGCAAATTCTACATTTAAAGTTACAAACATTTGTGCTTCTAATATGCACTGCTTCTATTCTGTCTAATTTTTCGCCTGTTGCTAAAGTTGTTTTTCTATGAGAATCATATCCTAAATCTTCCTGCATCCAACAAGTTTTACAAGGATCAGCTTTGATTCCATTTTTTAAGTTGTCTTTGAGTGTTTTTAATTCCTCAGATTGTAAATAATTTTTTATTCCTTTTGGTGCCATAAACCCGTGAGTAGACGGCATTATACAACAAGGGGTAATTCTTCCGTCTTCTTCTATATGTAATTCATTCCAAGGTCTAGTACAAAAAGTACTTTTATCAATCATGCTGTCATATCTAGAATACTACAAATTTTATATGCGATGCTCTTGAATGCATTTCCTCCAAGACCGCGAGTAGTTTCCGCAGCCGTGCCGATACGAATACCGCTTGTTTCAACGAATGAACGAGGATCGTTTGGTATACCGTTTTTATTGACTGTAATACCGTTTTCTTCTAATAAATCAGCCGCTTCGCGACCAGAGTATCTACTGTCACTCAAATCAACAAGAATAATATGGCTATCTGTACCACTTGTCTGAATCTTTACTCCCTGTAAAACAAACATCTCACACATAGCTTTTGCATTTGATATTACTCGTTGCGCATAATCTTTAAACTCTGGAGTGTTTGCCTCAAGAAATGCTTGCGCCTTTGCGGCTATAATATTCATGAGCGGACCGCCCTGAGTACCAGGAAAAATCGCAGAGTTAATTTTCTTTGTGTAATCAGGATTATTCCACAGTATGATACCGCCTCTGGGTCCACGTAGAGTCTTGTGTGTTGTAGAGGTTACGAAATCTGCGTATGGAAGTGGGTTCGGATAAACGCCGCCAGCAATAAGACCCGAATAGTGAGCCATATCAACTAACAAATACGCGTTTACTTCGTTTGCAATTTCTTCAAACTTTGCAAAATCAATAATTCTGGGGTAAGCACTAGCCCCTGCTATAATCATATTAGGTTGGGTTTGTGTAGCAATATCATAAATTTCGTCATAATCTAACCACCCATTTTCATCTACCCCATAGTAGTGTGCATCATATATCTTACCAGATATATTAGGCTTAGACCCATGACTTAAATGTCCACCAGAAGCTAAATCCATACCTAAAATAGTGTCTCCTGGGTTTAGAAATGCAAGATATATTGCCGTGTTTGCGTTCGCTCCGCAGTGAGGTTGCACATTTGCAAACTCACATCCGTATATTTCTTTTAACTGATCTATAGCGAGTTGTTCTATAGAGTCCATATGTTCGCAACCATTGTAATATCTTTTACCTGGGTAGCCTTCTGCATATTTATTTGTAAATACACTACCGCACAACTCCATAACCTCATTACTTGCAAAATTTTCACTTGCAATAAGCTCAATGGTATTTTCTTGGCGACCTATCTCTTGAATTAAAATGTTTTTTACTGATTCGTGTATCATCGTCTAACTATGTCATCCTCATCCAAGTAATCTCCAATCCAAGTTTCAATAATTTTGGCAGGAGTTTTACAGGGATTCTCAATTTGATGCCAATCACCTTTCTTAATATAACAACTCTGTCCAGACACTAAAACCCTATCTCTTTCAAAATCACTAGAAGCGCTACGAATTGTATTAACAAAAATTTTGCCTTCCACTACAACCCAGTGCTCTGATCTATAGCTATGCCTTTGCATACTTAACATAGAATTAGGAGCCACTACTAACTCTTTTACTCTGAAATTTTCTCCTGAGTTAATATTAGTATAAGTTCCCCAAGGTCTGATAGTTTCTCTGGTATCCCAAGAGTTTAAAATATCAGAACTTGAATTCTTTTTATCTTCTCCTCCTACACCAAATACAAATTTTATACGTTTGTCATCATCATAATATGCAAGCTCTGGAACATTACCATAGTCTCTATCCCCGCCATTAGCAAAGATAATCATATCATTATTATACTTGCAAGAAACTATTTTAATTAAGTTAACTGCTGAACCATCTTCATCGTTAAAAGCTATTGCTTCGTCTACATCTTTAATTGCTGATACTAAAGCATGACGTTCTTCAAAAGGTAAAAAGTTTTTACCTTTTTTATCAAGTAACCACTGGTCAGAGTTAATGCCTACGACTAGTTTATCTCCTAATTTTTTAGCGTGTTTAAAATAGTCTAAGTGACCAGAGTGTAGTGGGTCAAATCCTCCACTAACTATTACTATTTTTTTCATCAAGTAGTTCCTTAATCCTAATATAAGATTTTTGTATTTGGTCTTGCATCTGTTGAATTTCTTTTCTTAACATTGCATTTTCTCTTTCCAATGTAAGATATTTTTCATACCATCCATCCATTTAATGGAGTACCTCCACTTGATCAAAAAAAGCTTCTTTTGCGACTATATTTTTATGTTTACGATAAGCTTTTCCCATGTCGTTTTGGTTAGGGAGAAGCGGGTTAACAAACACAGCACGAAGTTTAGCGTAATGTTTTTTAAATTCTGCTCCGTGAGGTTTTCCATATGCCGTGCCGTTATACCACCACAGCCAAAATTGAATAGCATGAGCTACTTCGTGTGCGATTACAGCTAATAGTGGATGCTCCATATTATCAGTATAGAAACCGCCAATAAACTTATCTGCATCAAAAGATTTATACTCATAATGTCTTACAGGATTACCATATGTAGGAACATACCTAGACATAGCAATACTAATACCTGGCACCTTAATACCTTTAGACGAGTATAAACCTCCTCTAGACATACGCCTAGAGGGGTTCCAATCGCAACGAATTTTTTCTAATTTAAACTGAGCACAGCCTTTGTGATCCCAAGTCTGGATAAACTCTTCCATTTCTCGGGTATGTTGTGATACATAAAGATTCCAAGCTTGTTTGGTAGAAGCATCTAAAATCATAGCGAGTTTTTATATGCCTCCACTGTCTCAAACCAATCAGTTTCTATTAAATCCCCATCTAAATTTTGTTTTAGAATAGTAACTTTTCCCCATTTCTCGTAACGAGTAATTTTTCCACCATTAGCCAAATATTCGGCTGTGGCTTCTGCAATATCTTCTCGCATTTTTGCTTTAGGAGGTTCAGGCTTATCTCTTTTAGCCATTTGCTTTTTCCTTATTAGTTTTAGCAGCTTTTCTTCCACGCCACTTTTCTGTTAACTCTGAAACTCTATCAGTTTTAATTGCATGAATCGCACCCGCGCGAGTAAGACCTACACTTTCAAACTGTTTAAGTAAGTCAGCACAGCGCATCTCAACACCTCTCTCACGCAAGTATTTTTCTTTAAGCTCACGTTCTTTAGCATTTTGTGGGCTACTAATAACCCTAGAGCGATGCCCTCTCGCCTGCATAATAGACTCCGGTGATGGATTAGCTTTGTTATCTCGTCGCATAGCATTACGCGACCACCGACTCACATTAGGTCGTTGTCCTTTGGAAACATAACCATTACTCTTGCCACCTTTTTTTCGTGCCATAATTATTCCTTTCTGTTTAAGTTATAATGTATTATACGGAAAAACACAGCAACATGCAAGAACTTTTATTCATTAGCAGCTTTAATATGCTTTAAATATTTTAGGATATTATGATCAGAAAAACTATCAAAAGGTTTAAGTTTTGCCCAAGAAGCTAAGTGCCCACAAATTAAGTCTGCAAACAAACATATTCCTGTAGCAGAACTAACTTTTCCTTTTCTATTAATATAGACTCTATGTCCTTGGTGTTTCCATCTTACAAAAGTTGGAATCCTAGCAACAATATCATTGTTATTGACAAATCTCCAATGTAAAATATTTTTGTTTTGTTTTACAAATTTTCTACCACCAACTCTAGGAGAACCAAAAGTGTATACAGTACATTTATTAATTCTAGCTGCCGCTAGTGTTGCTAAAGCTGCTCCCAAGGAGTGTCCTGCAAAATATAGTCTATGATGTTCATATTTATCTATAAAAGATACAATATCTTCCCACAAGTCGTCAAGAGATTCTTGAAAACCTGAATGAACATACCCATCGTCTTTCTTTGCTTTCTTTTTTCTTATGTCTAAATCAGCTAAAATGTCTTTAAATTCGGTAGGTTCTGTTCCCCTAAACACTACACCTATTTCTCCTGTATTATAGTACATAATAGCTTGAGTTCCATCTTTATCTAAACTTTTAAAAGTACCGATTCCTTCTGATTGAAAAAATTGTCTATGAGTTTCCTCATTTTTATATGCTAAAGCGGATAGTGTTGCAAACCACTCAGCTTTTCTTAATGAAATGTCATTGATATACACTTGTAATTCTCCTTAAAAAACTGGGGGCTATCATTGCCCCCAGTAATTTAGTCTTCTTTTTTCCAAATGGTCCAAATACCCCAAAGAATAGCAGCGTAAGCTGCCCACTTCGCAAAGGGACCTAAGAATAGAACTATAAGACCGACCGCAATTAGTGCGCCCCCATCCCAAGAAGTTCTTTCCATAACTCGATTTTTAATCCAATCTACCATATGAATTAACCTCCTTATTTGGATTTTTTGATAAGAGCTTCCTTACCATAAAAAGCAGCAACGATTGCCGCTACTGAAACAAAATAGGTAGCTGCCATATCTCCCAGCACCTTGCCTGCTTGATCTAAATTAATAAGATATGCTAATACTACTAAAGAAGGATATAACAACATCCCTGCTAAAGCAAACCATGCCATGTTACGTTGTGCATCTCTCATTGCATCTTCGTCTTCTAACTCTTTCTTTTTATATTTTAGGTGCATTTCTAACTCTTCTTGAGAAATGTGACCATCACCA
>MDSV01102518.1_pt1 | contig 10335 bp, 4 predicted proteins | sample 810851 | NCBI WGS metagenome assembly MDSV01 (sample SAMN05326640, study PRJNA326480) | marine metagenome | isolation source: seawater | place: Atlantic Ocean: North East | collected 2012
CAACTAATGGTTCTACTTCTACTATTACTGCCACAGGAGACTTTAGAAATAGTAAATTTATTATTGGCGAACCTTATGAAATGCACTATAGGTTTAGTCAACAAAGACTAACTCAAGGTGGTGGTGGTGGATCTACTGAATTAATAAGTGGTCGATTACAAATACATCATTTTTATATTAAGTATGAAGATTCTGGTTTTTTCCAAGTAGAAGTAACACCTGAGAATAGAGACACATCTCTACATAAATTTACTGGTCGTTTGCTTGGTGCTGCTTCTGCTTCTATTGGTCAGATTAATTTAGATACAGGAACTTTTAAAGTACCTATTATGAGTAAATCAGATAGAGTAAATATAGATGTAAAGAACAATACCTTCTTGCCTACTTTGTTAGCTAGTGCAGAATATGAAGGTGTATTTCACATGAGGAGTAGAAGAGCTTAATGGGATATTTAAGAAAATCAAAATTATCAGATCTTAATTATGTATGTCAAAACATGAGACAGATAGATAGGTTAGAAGGTTTATATCAAACAGGAAAAGACCCAGAAGAAGCTTTACGTTTAACATATCTATTTGGTCAAAGAGTACTAACAATAGCTGGTGACGAAGATCAACCTATGGGATTATGTGGAGTAGTAAAAGATGGTTGTATATGGATGATTTGTACAGATGAATTGTTTTCTAATAAAAAATATAAAATACAACTAATAAGAAAAGGTCGAGAATGGGTAGATAGTTTGTTGAAATCTTATAAAGTCCTATATAATTTTGTATATGCAGAGAATCATTCTGCTATAAAGTGGTTAGAAGCTCTTGGTTTTGTGTTTATAAACTATCACGAAAAATATGGACAACATGAAAAACCATTCTATGAATTTTTGAGGGTTGCTTAAATGTGCATGGTCGCTGCTTCTGTTGGTCTTTCTTTATTCCAAGGGCTTGCTATGCGTAGTGCTGCAAGTCAAGCAGCAGCAGATACATTTGAAATAGAAAAACAAGGAGTTAAATCAGCAGAAGACGCTAAGAGAGAAAAACAACTGGCTTTATCAGAACGTAAACAAGAAGAAACTGTTGCTGCTAGACAAGATGTATTTGCTAAAAATATTGATACACTAAGAGCATCAAAAGCTTTACTTGCATCAGGACAAGTTGGTAACAATACAAATCTATTAGTAATGGACACAGTTCGACAAGGTGCTAATTATAGAGAGAAGGTAAGACAAAGCATTGATTCAATGAACAGACAATATTTATCTAACGTCAAAGGAACTGAGTCTGAATATCAAGGTATTAGAAATCAATACAGAAGTAATACTATTCAAGCTTATAACCAGATACCTTCATTAGGATCAGTATTATTAAATGCTGCTGCTTCTGGTTTACAAACTTATGCTGCATTACCCGCTTAAATAAATTATGACAGATAGTAATTTTCAAAGTACAGCAGGTCAAAGTTTTAGAGAACCAGTAAATACTTTTGTAGCACCTGTTGATGTTGTACAGAAAAGTAGCTTAATGGATTTTGCTGAAACTTTAGCAGAAGTAAATCCTACACTACAAAATTTTATAGCAGTAAAAGCTAAAGAAAGAGCAGAAAGAACAATAACAAAAGGACAATTAGAAGTTTTAGGAGCTACTCCTAAAGAACTTGTAGAACTTAAAAAAGATTTAGAAGAAAAAAGAGGTAGTAAATTTTCTAAACTTTTTCTTGGTACAAATTACTATATGCAATATGGAATAGAAAAACAATTAGCAATTAATTTAGGTAACGCATCAGAAGCAAAGACTAAAAAGTTTTTTACTGATTATGTTGTAGATGTAGAACTGCCAGATGGAACGACAATACAACAACCTTTATCTCAATTTGATGTTAACTCTGAGGAGTTTTCAAATGCTGTAAGTGAATTTCAAAGCACATCATTAGTAGATACAAGAGGAATTAGACCTGAGTTAATACAAGATTATTTATTACCTAAACAAAATCTTGCCTTACAAAAAGTATTTAACGACCAAGAAATAAATTTAGCAAATTCAAAAATAAACCAAGCAAATACGTTATTAGATTATTCAGTATTAAATTCTTGGTTTAGCATAGATAATTATAACGACAATATAGAATTAGATTTAATAGATGATAACTATACAGATACAGACAGAATTAATAATAATGGTCTTTCGCAGGGAGAATTTTTAGCTCTTAACGAGTTGCAAGGCAATGTAGATTCTATGGTGGAAAGAGGTTTAGCTTCTAGTGTATCGCCAACAAATATGTTAAAGATTGTAAAAACAAATGTATTAAAAATTCTTGATTACTACGAAAGCAATAATCTCGACATGGATGTTGCTTACGAAGAAATAGAAGAATATATTGGTTGGATTGGTAATTTAAAAGTAGGACCAAAAACAATTTTAAAAGATGGAACTGTTATACAAAATCCTTTAAGTGCATATTATATAAAAGATGGCGAAAATCAAATTGAAACATTATTAACTGATGTTTATGACAAGAAAGAAAATATTATAAAGAAACAAAACGATTTTGAAAAAGTAGATAATCAAAGAACAATAAACAATACATTAAATCAAATAGATTTTACTAAAGAAGATTTAACAATAGATGACTATAAGTTGATAGGTAATACTTTACAGTCACTAGCACAACGATTTCCAACTCAAATTGCTTTTCTATATGAGCAATATGATTTAAGAAATTTTAATGTTGATGATTTCTTTTTTGATTTAGAAACACAATTTGATGGAGGTGAAATAAGTAGAGTTGATGCTTTAACAAAGCTGACTGATGTCATGCAAGCTTTAGGACCAAATGCTTCTAAAGAAGATAGAGCAAAATATAATAGTTTAAAAAAATATTTAAACGAAACAGAAGGTAAAAGTTTAACTCAAAGATTTCCTGAGATTTCAAACCTTCAAAAGTATGCACTTAAAACTATTGGTAAACAAAAAGATGGTGTTTATTTTGTACAAGATCAAAGTAATGTAAATAAACTAGAAGATCTAAATAGAGAATTAGAAAGGTTAACAAAAACGAATGGAGGAATTGAAGCTGTAATAGAAAAAGATGGTAAGAGATATACAATTAAAAATTGGTATTTAGGAGAAGTAAGAAAAATTAAAAATCCAAAAGATTTTGGACAATATGTATTTACTGATCCAGCTTATGATTTTAACCAAAACGTACCTTTATTTGAAGAAGAAAATGATGGCGGTGGTGATGATGATGGTGGTCAAACTATTAACATACAAGAACAAAAAGTTTTAACTTACGATACAAATACAAAATTATTTAAGGAAGCAACCATTAATGAATTTGAATCAGGACCAACTACTACAATCGTTGCTATTAATGGTTCAGTCACACCTGCTGGTGAAGAATTACGAAAAGAATTAAACATAGATACTTATGAAAATTTTAATTTTAATGTTTACAATAGAAATTATCAAAATGAACAAGTACAAGAAAAAAATACAAATTTATTAAGTGATGATTTAGAAGGTGGTGCATTTTCAGAAGGTGGTTTTACAACATTTGAAATAGAATCTGGTAACACCTTGTCTGCAATTTCAAATGATTTTGGTATTCCAATGGAAGCCATTATGAAAGCTAATGGAATTACAAATGCTAGTCAAATAGATATTGGTGATGTTTTATTAATACCAGAAGGTGTTGATTATACTGATTTAAGTAATATTAATTTTATAGAAAATTTAGACAAAACTAAAATTATTACAGAACAAGAACACCCCTATGCACCTGTAAGAGAAAAACATAATTTCCAAGTTATTTATAATATTGCTAAAGAATTAGGTATTAAATATCCCGAACTTGTAGCTGCACAAGCTATGGAAGAAACAGGTTTTGGTGATACTCAATCAGCAGAAAATAATTTCTTAGGTCTTCAAGCTACACCTTCAGAAGTTGCAGGGGGTGAATCTGAAAGAAAACTGACTACCGAATTTAGAGGTCAAGGTGAACAAGTAGAAGAAGCAGATTTTAAAACATTTGATGATGTTATAGCAATGATGATGCAATACAAGAAACAATGGAATGATAATTTCTTGGGTAGAGAAGGTATAGTAAATGCAAACAGTATTCAAGAAGCAATAAAAATGCTACAAGCTGAAGATTATGCAACCAATCCAGATTATGATAAAAATGTATTAAGCATTATTGATCGTGCTATTAGAGAAGGATGGTTCTAAATTATGACAAATTCAAACATTAACAACCTTCTTAACAACAACGAAGAAGAAAAAAATATAAATGACCAATCACTAGATGTAAATGAACAGCCATTAAATACAAATCTTTCTTCTACTTTTACTAATGTTTTTGAAGATACTAACTACACACCTAATTTTAATTTTAATGATTATGTAAATAATACTTTGTTTGATGAAGAGACTTTTGATTTTAATTCTCAAGATTTTAGTCTTACTAATAATATTTTTAATGATTTAACAGAAGAAAAAAAAGGACCAAATTTAGAAATAACTGATAATCTTCTTAAATATATTGGGGTGTCAGAGTACATTACAAAAGGAGATGTAAGTCGTAAACCTAAAACAAGAATAAATGTAGAAAAAATATTTAAACAGACTACAGGCTTTAGTTTTTCAGACGTTGAAAATAATAAAATAAGTAAAGAAGTTATTGAAAGCGATCAGTTTCAAGAAGGTTTAAATAATTTTTATAATCAATTTACAGATAAAATAACAATACCAGACAAAAACGATAATGCTGTCTTGCAACAGGCTGGTAGTATCGGTTATGAAATAGGTGGAGGTTTGATAGCTGATGCTGCACTTACTCCTTTACTGGCATTTGGTCCTAAAGGTTGGATTGTTTATGGTCTTAGTCAGTTTGCTTTAAATGCTTACTTTAATATAGAAGCACAAAATATAAGATACGGACAATCGTTAGTAGGTAATGAAGATTTATTTAGTTGGCCTGAAGTTTTTTCTTCTGGCCTTGTAGGAACTATTCCTTTAGGTACAGAACTTAAAGGTCTAAAAGGTATATTTAGATCAGGAGTTTATGGTGGTACTTTATCTACATCAGAAGCTTTTATGCGTGATCTCTTTGGAGAAGATTTAGGTTGGGAAGATTACGCTTTAAGTTTAGGTTTTGGTTCTGTTTTTGGTGCTGGTTTAAAAGGATCAATAGAAGGATTAGAAGGTCTTTATAGAAAATATGATGGTTTAGATTTAAGTAGCATTAAAAAACTATGGACAAAAGAAGATACAGAAATCACAAAAAAAGCAGTTGATGATTTAGGAAAAGTAAAAAACAAGATAGATGAAAAGATAGAAGCAGATGGTGGAGATCCTAAAAAAATACAACAAAAAATAGATGAAGAAGTAGCAAAAGTTAAGACAGGAGATACAGAAGATACAACAACAAAGAAAGTACAAACAGAAGAAACACCAGTTGTTAAAACAGAAGTTACACAGGAGCTTACTTTTGTAGCACCAGAAGCTTACAAAAGAACCAAACCTCGTTATGGATCTGCAACTATACAATTCAAATCTGACTTTGATAAATTATCTTGGTCATTAAGAAATGGTAAAAAGAAAAAAGCACAGAATGATGCCAAGATATTAAAGATATTTTTAGATCAAGGGTTTACAGAAAAAGAAGTCAGACTGCATGGAGATAAGGTACACGCAAAATTAAAGTCAATAGTTGTAGAACTAACAGGTAATGCTAGTGCGTCAGTAAGCAATACTAAAGGTTTAAATCTTGAAGTACCAATACTAAAAGATTATGCAGGTAAGGTACAAACAAAATTAAATAAATTAGATAGTGAAGATGATTTAGATATAGGTAATAAACAACAAAATCCACAGAAGATGGATCGTATTAAAGATTTTAAAAAAGGTAAAAAAGAATTTATTGCGAAAAAAGTTAGAACAAAAAAACAAGAAGGTGGTTTTAAAGGTGCTGAAAGCAAAAGTCAATTTGAAACTCAAGAAGGTGGATTAAGTAAGATGGTAGATGAGAAAGGAAAGATAGGTATAGATAAAAAAAATCGAAAGTTTTTTAATGAATACACAAGAAAAAAAGCATTTTTACAAGATAGATTGCCTGATGATGAAGAAGTTATTATTAATCAACAAGGTTTACAAATAGCTACAGATAGAGTTGCAAACACAACTCAGAATTTTTTAGATGTTATCAAAAAGAATGCAGGTAAGAAGACTAAGACAAGCAGAAATGCAATAGACAAAGCAGTTGCAAAAATTATACAAGCTGAAAAATTAGTAGATGATTGGCTAGGCATGGGGATTCCTTTAGGTACAAGACTAGGTAGAGCCTTACAAGCTTTTAAAATTAAACCTATAGAAGGCATAGAAGGTATGACACCTGCTGATGTTATGAAACTAAGTCCTTTAGAAAAGAAAAACTTAACAGCACAAAATCGTGACATATCCCCTGCCCTTACTCAGTTACTAGATCAAAGTGCAGACTTTCAAACAAATTTATTAGCTAAAGTAAAACAAGGACATGAAACAGGAGATTATACAGAAGTTATAAAAGTTGCACAAGATATGAAAGAAGCAAGTGGAAGTATAGAAAATATGGTGAAGCTGTATAACGCAGATGCTTTTGGTAAGACTTTAAAAATTGCTAACCAGACTTCAAGAGTTATTAACGAAGTTGGTATTAATGGAGTTTTATCTGGTCTGCCTTCTCAAAGAGTAAATTTATATTCTGGTATTGCACAAACATTTTTAGGTATTATAAAAAATTTTAGTGGTACTTTAGATGTTGCAGGTGGTAAAGGATTAATTAGAAAAGAAGGGGTAGAAGCAGCTACTAGACATCTATTTGCTTTAATGTATAACTTTGATTTTTCTTTAAAAGTATGGAAAAGATCATGGGATATGGAAGATAATTTTATTAATGTAGGTAATTCTAAAGTTGAAACTGGTCAAAGATTTGTTATTTCATCTGAAAGTTCTTTCTTTCCTTTAAGAACAACTATAAACACAACAGGAAAAGTTATAAGACTACCTAGTAGATTAATGACATCTAATGATGCTCTTATACAAACACCAAATATTCTTGGTTCTACTGCCTATCATGCAACTATGGAAGGTTTAAACAAAGGTTTAAAAGGACAAGAATTAGATGATTTTGTAAAAGGTAGTCTTGATGGAGTTATAGATTATATATTAAAAGGACAACAAGGAGAACTAGGTAGGTTAAAACCTTTGGAAGGAGATACATTTTTTAAAAAAGGTATAGGTCCAAGAGAGTTTATTGCTGATCCTGTTCTTGCAAAAATATTTGAAAGAGCTAAAAACTTTGGTAAAGAAATTACATATACACAACAGATAAGAGGTGGTCGTAGTGATGATGTTACCGATCCACTTGGTTTGTTTGCAGAAGAAATAAATAATTTAGCAATACAATATCCACCAATGAGAACGTTCTTTAAATTTACAAGAACACCTACCAATATGATTAAAGACGTAATGAGGTATATTCCTATTCTGAATACACCTGCAAGATTTGGTGGTAAAAAAAATTACAACCCTCTTAATGCTTTTCTTTTGCCAGAGATAGCAGCAGACCTTAGAAGTCCTGATCCTCAAGTTCGTGCTACTACAAGAGGTCAAATTTATATGGGTAATGCCTTTGCTACTATTTTAGGATTTCTTGCATATAACAAAATTTATCAACCAGCAAATGAATTTATTAGTTCAAGTGAATACGATAGCGAAGATGAAATACCAAAAACATTTATGACAGGCGGTGGTCCTAGTTGGAAAACAAAAGAAGGTGCTGTTAAATATCTTTCTTTATTAAGAAGTGGTTGGTTGCCATACGCTAGAGCTTACTTAATGTATGACGAAGATGGTGAAATATTATTTGATGATGATGGACAACCAGTATATAACTATGTTTCTTATGAAGATTTACCAGATCCAGTTTTATCTTTTGTAAAAATGTGGGTTGATTTTCAAGAGATGTCTCCATTTTTTACTAAGGAACAAGACCGAATATATGATGAATTTACTATTGGTTGGGCAGGTTTTATTGGTCGTGTTATTACAGACAAAAGTTATGTTCAACAAATAGATGAAACACTAACAATGCTTACTGCTGTACCAGAAATAGGTGCTAACAATGCTGATCCAGAAGATACTATAGGTTATGAAAAACAAAGAAACATATCTTACTTAGCTAGATTATTTGAATCTTCTGTTACTCCTTATAGTAGTTTAATAGAAGATTTACTTCGTATGCCAGCAGATATAACTGCTCAATTATTAGGCATAGATGAACGTGAAGCACAAAGACTTAGAAAAGAAGGTGCAGAAGGTATAACTAAATTTGCATTAAACATTCTTGGTAAAGAAATAAGTTTAGGTAATGTTGAAAATAAAAAACTTATAAGGTTATTTGCAAAACTAGATACAAAGACATACTCAGGTGATTATTCTGATTTAACACGAAATATAAAAAACTTTAGATTTCTTACAGGAGAAGATAAATTAGGACTATCAGATGAAAACTATAACCAAGTAAATGGTTTCTTGCAATATCTACATGGGTTAGTACAACAAATGAGAACAAATGTACCATCTAGTGTTGGTGGAGATATGCCTTTTCAAGTAGAACATTTAACAAATGATGTGGTTACATATCCTTCAAAAAGAGGAAGTAATTTATTTTCAAATGCTAAACATTCAAAGAGCAATAACAATTTAATACATGAAGCCACTTATCTAATAGGAAGATTTTTACCAGAACCACCTGATATTATTAGAGGTAGTAAGGTAAAGAATTTTGTTAAGAACTCTAACTTTAGTAGTAAATTATTTGTACCTATAAAACTAGATACAACTGCATATAATAATTTAAAAAAATACGTTAATACAACTGTATTAGATTATGATGGAAGAAATTATAATAATATTGATGCTATGAAAGCATACCTTAAAGGTGAGCTTGAGTTAAGAGAAGATGGCTTTAGTGCTGACCAATATAACTATGAAGCTAATAAGCAACAAATAGAAAAGTATGGATTAAATTCAACAGAGGGAAGAATAGCATCAGAAAGAATATTTAAAGTATTAAATAAAATAAATCAACGATATATTAATGCAGGTATTGAAAGTTATCTTAAAGCAAACTTTTCAGAAAAAGAATTAGAAGCTAGAATAAATGCAAAGGTAGATCAACAAAACAGCTACAATAGTGAAATGGAAGAGATTTTAGATACACTTAACTTAAAAAGGTTTTAAGGAATGGCTACCAACACAACTGCTACCTCGCAAACTCATAACGGAAATGGCAGTACAGCCAGCTTTGCAATATCTTTTTCTTTTTTAGATAATACTGAAGTTGATGTAAGAGTAGGAGGAGTTCTTAAAACAATAACTACTCACTATACAATTAGTGGTTCGACTGTTACTTTTACTTCTGGTAACATACCTCCTTCTGGTACTGCCAATATATCTTTTACAAGAGATACAAATATAAGTAATAAAAAGGTAGATTTTGCTGATGGTAGTGTTTTAACAGAAACAGATTTAGATAATAATAGTGACCAGATATTATTTGCTCAACAAGAAATTATTGAAGATTATGTAAAAAGAGATGGTTCACAAACAATTACAGGTAACTTAGTTTTTGAAGGTGCAACTGATGATGGTAATGAAACAACACTAGCGATAACAGATCCTACTGATGATAGAACTATTACTGTACCTGATAGATCAGGAACTTTAATTACGTCAGGAGATACAGGAACAGTTAATTCAACAATGATTGCTGATGGAACTATTGTTAACGGAGATATTGCAAACACTACAATTACAGGAGGAAAGTTAGTAAACGATACTGTTACTTCTACACAAATTGGTGCTAATGCAGTAACAGCAAGTGAGTTGGCAGACAACGCAGTTGATACAAATGCTGTTCAAGATGATGCTATTACATATTCAAAGATACAAAATGTATCAGCTACAGACAGAATTTTAGGTAGAGATTCTAGTGGTGCAGGGGTAATTGAAGAAATCACACCAGCTAATGTACGCACCATGATAAATGTAGAAGATGGTGCTACAGCAGATCAAAGTAACGCAGAGATCAGAGCAGCAGTAGAAGCTGCTTCTGATAGTAATGTTTTTACAGATGCCGACCATACAAAATTAAATGGTATAGAAGCTTCTGCTGACGTTACAGATGCCACTAATGTAAATGCTGCTGGTGCAGTAATGAATAGTGATACATCTACAGCAGCTATGCAATTTGTTGTAGATGAAGATAATTTTAGTTCTGATTCAAATACAAAAGTAC
>MDSV01077034.1_pt1 | contig 10334 bp, 10 predicted proteins | sample 810851 | NCBI WGS metagenome assembly MDSV01 (sample SAMN05326640, study PRJNA326480) | marine metagenome | isolation source: seawater | place: Atlantic Ocean: North East | collected 2012
AATGATGAGGCCCCTGACAACAATGATCAAGCTCCAAAAAAACGAACCAACTATAAAAAGAGGTATGACGATCTAAAGAAACATTATGATCAGAAACTTTCTGAGTTTAGACAAAGAGAAGATGAGTTACTAGCAACTGCTAGATCGGCTCAACCTTCTTATGAACCCCCTAAAACCGAAGAGGATTTAGAACAGTTTAAACAAGAATATCCTGATTTGTATAACACTGTTGAGACAGTTGCTCATTTGCAAAGTGATCGTAGAGTAGCAGATCTTGAATCACAACTTCAGTCCTTACGACAACGTGAATCTGAGGTTATGAGAAAAGAAGCAGAAACTACTTTGCGTAGCAATCACCCAGACTTTGATGATCTTAGAGGATCTGATGAGTTCCATGAGTGGGCAAAAGAACAACCTGAACAGATACAGGGTTGGATTTACAATAACCCTGATAATGTAACTTTAGCATCAAAAGCTATAGATCTTTTTAAGTTGGAAACTGGACAAGCTCGAACTACTAAAAAACAGCCCAAGGCTAATAGTGGATCGGCAGCAGATATTGTATCAACAAAGACAACTAATGTTGATCCTAAACAAGCCAAAATTTGGACTGAACGGGAAATAGCCGCAATGTCCTTAGACCAGTTTGATAAACATGAGGAAGAAATCAAACAGGCTATGCAAGAGGGCAGAGTGGTTAAATAATTTTAACTTTGTGTTAATAGGAGTATATTAACAATGGCTGCAAATACTAGTGACCAATTTTTTGAACAGAGTACGGATACCAATGGTAACTTTGGTAATTCCGTAACTGGACAAACTAATTCATTCTTCTTACCGAAAGTTTATTCCAAACAGGTACTAAACTTTTTCCGTAAGGCATCGGTAGCAGAAGCTATCACAAATACTGATTATGCTGGAGAAATCTCAGCGTTTGGTGATACAGTACGTATTATCAAAGAGCCTGTAATCTCAGTTGACCAGTATGAGCGTGGTGGAACTGTTACTAAGACTGCACTTACGGATGCAGAAGTAACTTTAATCGTTGATGTGGCAAACGCCTTCAAGTTTATCGTAGATGACATTGAAACAAATATGTCTCACGTAAACTTCCGTGAGGTTGCAACTTCTTCAGCCGCTTACGCTCTACGTGACGCTTTTGATGAAGGTGTAATTGCTAAGATGTTTGCAGGTGTATCTGCATCATCACCTAATCATATATTAGGTTCTGACAATGCTACTGACCTTGCTGCTGGTACTTTTGATGGTACTGGTAACTTGGACATCGGTTACGCATCTGGTGAGCATGATCCTATTGATGTTCTTTCACACATGGCTCGTCTGCTTGATGAGCAAAATGTTCCTGAAGAAGGTCGATGGTTCTTAGCTAATCCTCAGTTCTATGAGCAACTGGTGCAAACCTCATCCAAGTTAATGTCAGTAGACTTTAACGCTGGACAGGGTTCCATCCGTAATGGATTGGTAAGCTCTGGCAAGTTACGTGGATTTGATATGTACAAGTCTAACAATATCGCTGCAACTTCAAATGCAGCAGGTAAGGTTATTGCTGGTCATATGTCATCTACATGTACTGCACAAACAATCACCAGCACAGAGGTCATGCGTGATCCTGATAGCTTTGGTGACATTGTACGTGGTCTTCACGTATATGGTGCGAAAGTATTACGTCCTGAAGCTTTGGTTTCAGCGTTTTACGGCATCGACTAAACCTTTGGGGGCTGAAATATGCCCCCATTTTTTAACTACGTTCATCCTTTTCGGACGGAAGTAGGGGGTTATCCCCGAAGGAACGCATAACCTTTGGAGAAATTCGCTATGAAAGAGATTACTTTAGTATATCGTGGTGTTAAATACACTATTAAGCGTTAGGAGTAGAAAGTGGCACAAATAGGAAGTGAACAAAATCCTATGATGATTAAAGGTAAACGTAGAGGCAAAGTTCTTGGAATGACAGGATCTTTTTATAAACCTGTTAACAAATCAAAGTATGATGCTAATTACGACAGAATTTTTAGTCATCAAACAGAACTAGAAATAGCTCGACAAAAAAGTAAAACATTTTCTATGGAGCAAGATTAGTTATGGATTACGGTAAAAAGAAAAAAATGATGGGCGGTGGTAAGCTTAAAATGGTAACAAATAAAAAAGGCGATGAAGTTCCTTTTTATGCTGCCGATGGAAAAGGTAAGATGATGTATGGTGGTAGAGTTATGAAAGGTCATGGAGGTAAAATGTCAGGCGGTGTAGCAGAGCTTGAATCTGCCTGTAATAGAATGGCTGGGTACAATCAGAGCTTAACTACTAAAACATAATGGCAACTTTCTTATCTTTATCAAATGAACTGCTGAGAGAAATGAATGAAGTTGAATTGGCTTCAGGAAGTTTTGCTACGGCTACTGGTATTCAACAACACGTTAAAGATGCAATAAACAGAGCATATCTTGATATTGTAAACGAAGAACCCCAGTGGCCTTTTTTAGCAGTGAATTTAAGTGGAACTGTAGATCCATTACACGGCAACGTGTCTGTAGAAACGGTAGCTGGGACTCGCTGGTATTTATTAAAAACAGGGAGTTCTGGTTTACCTACAGATTTTGGATATATAGATTGGGATAATTTTTATTTAACTACAGTGGGTGTAGCAGGAGAAACGGCTCCTTTTGTAGCCAGAAATCTTAGATTTACTACTACTGAAGAATATAAAGATTACTTTCGTATTTCAGAAAACTTAGATGATGCTGATGCACAAAACTACGGAGTGCCTAGCAGAGTTATTAAAAGTCCTGATAACCGAAAGTTTGGGTTAAGCCCAATACCTGATAAAGTCTATAAAATATATTTCTATGCTTATGTTTTACCTACAGAGCTTTCAGCATTTGGAGATGAAATTGTTTTTCCAAATACCTATAAGCCTGTATTGCTAAACAGAGCTAGGTATTATATTTATCAGTTTAAAGAAAGCCCACAGTTTTCTGCTTTTGCCCTAGAAGATTATCGAAGGGGTTTAAAATTAATGAAGTATAATTTAATGACTCCTGCACCGGGCGTATTAAAAGATGATCGAATGAGGTTTGTTTAATGTCTCAACCGTATGGATTAGCTTGCACAGGAGGATTACATACAAGCTTAAATGAGATAGAAGCTTTACAACAACCCGGTGTCGCTACAAAATTAATAAACTTTGAAGTAGATACAGATGGAGGCTACAGAAGAGTTAGTGGTTATAGTTTGTTTGGATCTGCAAGACCTAATAGTACCAATAAGATATTAGGCCTACAAGTTTATGCAGACGGTGTAATAGCCTGTTCTGGAACTAATATTTATTTTAGTCAAGATGGAAATAGTTGGCTTCAGATAAATAGAGCAAGTGTTGCAGGAAGCGGTGATAATCATACTGCTTTTACAGGAAGATCTGCACTAGCAAGAACTAATCAAGGTCAAGTAACTTTTACAGTATTTGAAAGTACCTTTGATTACGGATTAGTTTTAATATGCGATGGAGCTAATAAACCATTCTTTTTTAGAATGGAAGGCACTGGAGCAAACCTTAACAGCAGAACATTTTTTGCAGGAGAGGTTACAGTTTCAAGTACAAAAGCTCCTTCAGTTGGAGTAATACACGATGGGCATTTTGTTGTTTCAGGAGCCGATACTGCCGATAATACAATTTATTATAGCGGTACAAATGATCCCACTGATTTTACTAGCACAGGATCAGGAAACATTACCCTAACAGATAAAGTTGTAGGGTTAGCAAGTTTCCGTAATGATTTAATAATATTTTGTACCAATAGTATATTTAAGTTAATAAATATTAATGATTCAACCAATATTGCAGTTGTCCCTATAACAGAAAATGTAGGGTGTATGAATGGACAAACTATTCAAGAAATAGGCGGTGATCTTGTATTTTTAAGCCCTGATGGATTAAGAACAGTAGCAGGTACAGCAAGAATTGGAGATACGGAGCTTGGTGTAATTAGTAGTCCTATACAGTCTATAATTAAAGCTATAGCTCCTAATGTAAATAATTTTACTATATGTTCAGCAATTCTTAGAAATAAATCACAGTATCGTTTATTTTATAATGTAGACGCTACTTCAGATATTACAGCTAAAGGTTTTATTGGGACACTAACACAAAAAGGATTTCAGTATAGCGAAACAGAAGGAATAAAAGCATCGGCTATTACTTCTGATTTTGATAAAGATGGAGTAGAACAAACTTATCATGGAGATCCAAGCGGATATATTTATAACCATGATGTTGCTAATGTAAACGATTTTAATCCCGGTGGCGTTTCTTCAAATGTAAGGGCAGTTTATAAAACACCTAATTTAGATTTTGGAGATTTTGGAACTAATAAAACACTTAGATACGTTAAACTTTCTATTAGTCCTGAAGGAACCATATCTCCTACTTTAAGAGTTAGATATGATTATGAAAGTTCTAAAGTATCTCAGCCTTTAGATTATTTATTAGATTCAATACCACCCCCTAGTATTTTTGCTTCGGCAATATTTAATAGTAATGTTTTTGGAGCAACTCCAGATCCTTTAGTAAGACAGGCAGTTCAAGGAAGTGGTAACACAACAAGTTTTATAATAACAAGTGACGATAAGTTATCACCATTTACAGTAAACGGATTGTATATAGATTACAGTCCTACAGGAAGGAGATAAAGTATGGCTGTCGGCTATACCAGACAAAGCACATTTTCAGATGGAGATACGATAACTGCATCTCTTTTTAATAATGAATATAATCAAATTTTAAACTCTTTTGCTTATAGTACATCAAATGCAAGTTCTGGTCACAGGCATGATGGAACAGCCGCACAAGGCGGTGCAGTACCGCTTATAGGTGATTTAGATTTTCTTAATAAAGTTGCTATTGATACTAGTAATAATAGAGTAGGAGTTTTTGTAGAAGTTTCTTCTGCTGCTGTAGAGCAAGTTAGATTTCAAGATGGAGTTATTACTCCTGTAACAAATAATGATATTGACTTAGGAACCTCTTCAGTACAGTTTAAAGATTTATTTATAGACGGTACGGCTAATATAGATAGCCTTACTTTAACATCGGGTTCTACAGTTACAGTTATTAATGATGAAGATAATATGTCTTCTGATAGTGCAACTGCTTTAGCGACTCAACAATCTATTAAGGCTTATGTAGATTCTCAAGTAACAGCGCAGGATTTAGATTTTCAAGGAGACTCTGGAGGTGCGCTAAGTATTGACTTAGATTCTGAGACTCTTGATATTGCTGGTGGCACAGGTATAGATACTTCAGGATCTGCTAATACTTTAACAGTTGCTATTGATAGCACCGTAGCAACTTTAACAGGTTCTCAGACTTTAACTAATAAAACTATTGTTTTTGCAGATAACACATTAACTAATGTTGCAAGTACAAATACTTCTCAGGCTTTAACAAATAAAACAATAGACGCTGATAGCAATACTTTATCTAATATCGAAGTAGATAACTTAAAGTCTAGTGCATTAGATACAGATTTGTCAAGCACTTCTGGAAGCGATGATACTTTAGCTTCTGCAAAAGCTATTAAAACTTATGTAGATACTCAAACAGGTGCAGGAGCTAGTCAGACTGCTTCTTTTGCAAACCTTGATGTTACTACTAGTCTTCAGATTCCTGATGGAACAACTGCTGCTAGACCCGGTAGTCCATCTGTAGGTAACTTTAGATATAACACTACTGAAGGTCAGTTTGAAGGTTATGGAGCTTCTGGGTGGGGTGAAATAGGCGGTGGCGGTGCTAATCTTACTACGAATAATTATACAGGTAATAATAGCACTACCGCATTTACATTAAGCATAGACCCAAGTGTAGAACAAAATACATTTGTATATATTGATGGTGTGTACCAACAAAAAAATACTTACTCTACTTCAGGAACAACTTTAACTTTTAGTACGGCTCCTCCTACTGGAGCTTCAATAGAAGTTATGAGTATGACCGCTACTAATAGTATTGTTGGTACTGTTTCTGATAGTGCAATTAATACGGCTAAACTAGCTGATCTTAGTGTAACTACGGCTAAAATAGCCGATGATGCAGTAACGGCTGCTAAGTTAGCTTCTAGTGCTGTAGTTACTGCTTCTATTGTTGATGATAATGTAACTTATGCAAAAATTCAAAATGTCAGTGCAACTAATAGAATTTTAGGACGAGATAGTTCAGGTGCAGGGGTAATTGAAGAAATATCACCAGCTTCTTTGCGAACAATGATTAATGTAGCAGACGGTGCTAACGCTTATGTACACCCAAATCATTCTGGAGAAGTTACCTCAACAGCAGACGGAGCCACAGTAATTGCCAGTAATGTTGTTGATGAAGATAATCTTAAAGTATCAAATAGTCCTACAAACGGTTATTTTCTTTCAGCCCAATCAGGTAACACAGGGGGGTTGACTTGGGCTGAAGCAGGAGCTTATACTTCTTGGGCTATTAAAACAGGAGCATATAATGCTGGACATAAAGATCAGCTTATTGCAAACAGCAGTAGTGATTTTACAATTACTCTTCCAGCAGCTAGTGTTTCTGGAGGGAATCAAGGAAATACAGTAATTATATGTAATGCAGGATCTGGGACTGTGACAGTAGGAAGAAACAGTTCAAACATTAACTCTGCGGCTGAAGATGGAACTTTAGCTCAAGGCAATTCAGTACAACTTGTTTATGTCGATGATACTATCGGCTGGTTTGAAATTTAGGAGAATATTATTATGCCAGTGTTAGGTAAAACTACAAGCGGAGAAGCAACAGAAATGACGTTAACCGCTTCTGGAACGGTATCGGCTGGTGACGGCATTATTATACAGTCTAACGGTAAAGGCAAAAAAGCGGCTGGTAATATTAGCGATGGAGTTCAAACTCAAAGTGCGGCTACTTGGACACATAATGCTGGTTCAGCTTGGTATCCTTACGGTGATCTATATCGTATGGATGCAGAAAATCAAAGAGCCGCTTGGTTCTCCCACGCATTTAGTCAGAGTAATGGAGGGGTTTATATCTTTCCTATGACCGTTGCTACTACTGGTGCTTATGCTACAAGTGTTACTAGTAGCACACTTTTAGGTAATATGGGTGCAGGGGATCAAGTAATTCAAGATGCAGTTTGGGATCAAACAAATACAGCTTGGTTAGTTGCATTAAGAAACGCAAGCGATCAGTTGCAGTTTGCAAGATTTAAAACATCAAACGGCACTACTGGTACAGTCTATATGTCTACAGGAACAGCAGACCCTTATGCTACAGCAGGAAGAGCATATCATGGTGTTTTAGTAAAAGATGCTTCTGGTCGAATTTATTACACTTGTAAAGGAGGCTCTAATAATCGTGGGTCAAGAGTGCAACAAGTCAATTATTCTTCCGACTCTACAGCAGCAGATGCTGCTACGCTAGGGACAGCAGTTACTAGCAGTCAAGTTCATGCTAATAATACTTTAGAATGGCATACTGCTTGTTATGACGATGAAAATGATCAAATTATTACACTGTCAGGGGCTGCTGATAATAGCGCAAATCTAATTATCACAGCATTTGACATTGATGGTAGCGGAGCATTAAGTGAATCGCATTACCGTGTAATGGGAATAAATAATGATTTCGCTGGATCAGAGCTTGCTAATGGAAGCAACTATCCTCAAGTAGTTTCTGCGGCAGCAACTAATGGAAGAATTGCTTGTCAATGCAGGTATGGGGCAGCAATTACGTTAACAAATACAGGAAGCGCTTTTACCGCAGGAAAAGTTAGAGATAAAACTTGGGGTTCTTATCCAACAGGTGTAACTAGAATTATGGGACTTCATGTTTTAAATGGAGTCTCTGATCAATTTGCAGGGTTTTATACTAAAGATTCAGCAACAGGTGTTGGGCTTGAAACACCTATTTATAAAGTAGTTTTTAGTATAGATAGTGCAGGGAATCTTATTAATTTAAAAGAAACGACTGCTGGTTCTTCTGCTACTTATGGAGCAACTGCAAGAGGCCGACCCCTTGATCTTCAAAGCGATGTTGAAAATCATGTTGCTGTAACTGGTTTTGGTGGCACAGGTAATTATTTAATGTATCCAAATCTAACCGCTAGTATTAATTATATGCGTTTTCATAGCATTAGTGCATCTGATTTTGATATGAACCTTTTATCAGGAAGTGCAAAAACAGCAGCAAGTAATGGTAACGCCTTTACACTTAATCTGTCAGGAGCAACGCAAACGACCAGCGGAAAAATACCCGGAACAAAATTCTTTTTTGATCCTACTGGCGCACTTGTTGAAGGTAAACCAACAACCTCCCCTTTTGCTTTTTATGGCACAGCACTTAGCGCAACTGAAATAAATGTAGGAAGAGATATTCAAGTAGCTACTCCTGAACAAGACAGTGCAATTTTTAAAGACGTAACAACAGGTGTTACATCTTCAGGTGTCGAGACTACGTTTGACAGCGGTTACAATGGTTTGCTTGAACTTCAACATCACACTGACGTTGTAAACGCTAGTGTTACAGGGAGTAATGATGTAATTAATGTAACTGGGTCAGGTAGAGTTTTGTATTTTATTATTGCTTTTGCAGGAACGGTTTATACAAACTCTAATTTTGGTGTAAATGTTTTTATTGATGGTGTTCAAATCTACTCAACAGGTATTCATGCAACTGGAGTAGCGCAACCGCTATCTGTCGTAGGTGAACTTGTTAAGCCTACCGCAAATAGATCAGGTTATCTTAACCATGCTAATTTAAAATTTAATAAAAGTTTTAGAGTACAAAGAATGTCTACTGCTACTGCTACTTCTGTAGCTATGGCTTACAAAATAGTGGGAGAAGGTTAATGGGAATAAGTAATTTAACAAACCCTGACAAAGACCCAGTTGAAGGGGATGAACTTGTAAAAAATGAAAATGGTTTAGCTATTAAATGGACGCAAGGAAAAATTCCAACTGCGGAAGAAACTGCTAGGTCTTGGAGAGATAAAGAGTTGATCAATACTGATTGGGTTGTTCCTATAACTGACCATCCTAAACATGATGCGTATAAAACTTATCGCACAAAGTTACGTGATTGGCCTAGCACTTCTGATTTTCCAGATACTAAGCCAGAACTAGGGAGTTAATAAATGGCTTTAACAAAAGTAAAAACATCTGTTATAGCTGATGATGCAGTTGGGGCAGATCAATTAGCATCTAGTGCAGTTGTTACTGCCTCGATAGTAGATGATGCGGTAACTACAGCAAAAATAGCAGATGATGCTGTAACATCAGCCTTAATAGCTGATGATGCTGTGGTGGCTGCTGGGATAGCTGACAATGCGGTAGGTGCTGCTGCAATAGCAGACGATGCAGTTGGAGCAGATCAATTAGCATCTAGTGCGGTGGTAACAGCTTCTATAGTTGATGATGCAGTAACAAGTGCTAAACTTGCACACGCATTAGATATTGTTACTTCTGTAACCGTAGGTGGTGCATCAAATGGTGTAGCTATTTCTAATGGCAAGATTGAGTTAAAAAATAGTGGTACAGTATCAAAACTTGATTTCTTTTGTGAATCTTCTAATGCACATTATATTAGATTACAAGCTCCTGCACATTCTAGTTTTGCTGGTAATGTTGTGATAACATTGCCTCCTAATGATGGTGACTCAGGACAATTTTTATCAACTAACGGAAGTGGTGTAACCTCTTGGGCTACAGTTGCTTCTTTATCAACAGGTAAAGCATTTTTTATGGGGCAATTATAATGGCAGTCAAAGCAGACGGTGTAGATTTATCGGCAACTACAGCCGCAAACGTAGGACAAGCAGGAACAAGTGGCGGTACTTATTCAGTTACTATTACTAACAGAGGTACTAGCTCAGTAACGGTAAGGCTTGGACTCGGAACAGGAAGCGCAACTTTTCAAGATGCCCGATACGTTCTTTATGATGAACCTCTTGCAGCCAAGCGTTCCATGACATTTTCACCAATCGTAGCAGAAGCTAATGATTATATTATTGCGTATAGTTCTGCTGCTTCCGTAAATGCAATTATGATGGGGCATGACGAATAATGGCAGGATTAACTAAAACACAATCAGATTTACCTCTTCCAAACTTGGTGCGGAATCCGCAACACATGCCACAAGCTTTTACTTGGACTTATTTGTCTGACGAAGCAACAACAATGCAAGCTAATAATCAACCAGCGTTTTGGACTTCTTGGAATAAAATAGGAAGTTACTCTAATTTAAACAATACTAATACTTACTATACTGCTTTGAATATTAGCAATTCTTCAAAACCTATTATCGT
>MDSV01122244.1_pt1 | contig 10334 bp, 7 predicted proteins | sample 810851 | NCBI WGS metagenome assembly MDSV01 (sample SAMN05326640, study PRJNA326480) | marine metagenome | isolation source: seawater | place: Atlantic Ocean: North East | collected 2012
AGCAGGACCGACCCGGTCAGTGTGATGAGACGGTCGGCGTAGGCGTTACCTCCGTCGTCGTCCTTCTCCATACGTCGAACCAACTGCGGAATGAACACGGCATTCAGGGCGCCGCCGACCACCAGGATGTAGATGATGGTCGGCAGGGAGTTGCCGAGTGAGTACGCGTCGGAGACGAGGTAGAAGCCAAGAGCGGCGGCGAGGGCAATGTCTCGCGCAATCCCCGTGATTCGCGAGATCACCGTCCCGGTGGCCATCACGGTGCTCGGGCCGAGCAGCGCCCTTGTTCTACTCATCGCTCACCCGTGGGCGGTGTGGATTGGTCGCTCATGTTGATGGTTGATTCGTTCGGGTCGACCGGATTGTTCGAGTTATCCGGATCGCTCGGATCATCAGAGTCGCGAGAACTCGATGACGCGCTCACGCTAGCGAGCCGGATCCGACGTGCCACTCCGATCACGACGAAGATCACGATCGCGATGAACGCGACGATGACGACCCATGCGGCTGCTCGGGCGTAGGCCGTGCTCACGACGTCGATCCGCGCGCCCTCCCCGAAAGCGGTGCCATCGGGGGTGAGTAGTTGCACGCGAACCGGGAGTGTGTTGCCGCCGACAACCCGCGCCTCGATGTCGACGCTCACCTTCTTGCCCGATTCCACTTGAATTCTCTGCAGCGGTTCGGATTCGAGCCGGATCGCTGGCGATGCCCGCAATTGCACTCCGACGGTGACGGTGCGGTCGAGTGAGTTCTCGATGGTGATCGGCACGCGACCACTGTCGCCAGAGAACGTCACGGTCCCTTCCGATAGGACACCGATCTGCGTCACTCGCTCGCTGAGTTGGGTTGAGATGTTGTTCAGCAGAGCTGCTCCGGCGGTGGGTTCCGAGCGCCATGCAGCTGACTCGGCACGCAACAACGCGGCAGCGTAGGTGTCGGAAATACCGATGGGGTTATCAAGCACGCTCGTGAAGGCAGCGAGCTCGTCACTCGTGCGACGAACGTCCTGCATGTACGCGTCGGGTAACTCGGCTGCCTGTGCCTGCCTGCCGTAGTCCCGGCGATCACGGCGCAGGGGGTTGACCGGCTCGTCCAGGAGACCCGTGAGCGTCAACGGCGTCATCCATGGTGCAGTCACGGTCGCCCTGAGCAGTGCGTTAACCACGGTTCCCGAGGGATCCCAGCGAATATCGTCCGGCCCGACGACGACGGCCCGTGAAGCCGCGTCCTCGGGGATAGTGCCAGCGAGCACCCCGGATTCGGCGAGGAACGCCTGGCGAATCTCGATGGCGTCGGATCGATTTCGTTGGGGCTCGGTGAGAAGAGCCGACATGCGGGGCTCGCGAAGCACGGCTTGCACAGCCCCCACGGAGGTGCTGAGCACTGCGCGGCCAGTGTTGGCGCCGGCGTAGGCGTCCCGGGCGGGAATCGCCCTGCCGGACAAGATGATGGTGCGCACGCCGGCGGCGGCGACAAGGTCGGCGGTTTCGGGGTCGATTCGTCCAAAGGGCGCCCAATACGTGCCACCGATCACCTGCTGATCGAGGACCGCGGACGACAGGGGTGCGGAGGAAGTGACGGCCCGCACGACGTCGGTGGGCATGCCGGCACGGTTGACGGCGGAGGCGTCGATGTCTGCGTACGGCAGCACACGCAGCACCGGCGATGTCGTGGCCGGTGGACGGGCGTCATCTAGTGCGTCGGTGAGCGAGGAAAGCCACGCGGTCGCTTCGTCGCTTCGATCACCGACGACTACCTGTCCGCCGCGAAGAATCTGGTAGCCGTCGGACATGTCTTGCACGGACTGCAGGAGAGCGGGGTCGGCGATCCAGTTAACCGACCGAGGTTGACGCGCCCCGGTTTCCACCAACGACGTCAGCCGGCCGCCGGGTGCGATGGCGTTCGGGGTTTGGCCGTCGAGGAAAACACCGTCGGCGTTTTGGGCGGGCCAGTCAGCCAATGGCCATAGCCACACCATCTGAAGGGGAGTCACCGGCTCGGGGAACCACGGAAGAAACGTTCGCAAGATGCCTTGACGCTCGTCCGCAGCCTCACCGGTGGCACCGCGGCGTGACCCGAGGACTTCGACGGCGAGCACATACACACCTGAGTCCGCGAGCGGTAAGTCCTTGAGGGGAATCCGGATAGCGAAGTCCACCTGACCTCGCGGGGGAATGGTCTCGCCGATATCGACCCGTGTCTCGTCCACGACGGCATCCGCCGGTTCTGGCCAGGAGTCGGGCGCAGTGCGATCCTCGAGTTGCTCCGGCGTCGGTTCTTGATTCACCGTGTCGAGTGGTGACTGGCGAACCCGGGTGATCTGCGATCGACGCGTCACCGGCTCGGACGACAAACGAAGCCGAATCACCACGTCGTCCATCGCCTTGGTTGTCGTGTTCACCACTCGACCCTCGACGCGGAGGCGGTCGTCAGGCCTCGGAACTACAGGAGTCAACCGATCGATGACGACGGTCACGGGCCGTGCGGCATCGGCCCGAGCGGGTGGCGCGAAAGTCGTGGCCGTGACAGCGACTCCCCCGAGTAATGAGTTCACGGCAATCACCGCCACAAGGGCGACGTGTATCCCTCGAGGTCGCGTTGATCGCGGCGACATGTGCGTCACCTAACTCGCGCTGGCGAGCAGTTTGGGCACGCGGGAGAGAAGTTCTCGCTCGTCAGCGTAGGAAAGGCGATCATCGAGTTCAGTGAAAGGGACCCAGGCAACCTCGTCGATCTCGGCATCGTCGTCGGTGAGTTCGCCACCCTCGGCGAACATCAGGAAGTGGTGAACGGTCTTGTGGATCCGGTACTCGGATGCTGTGAAGGTAAAGTCGATGACGCCCAAGGGTGCAATCACCCGGCCCACGATGCCCGTCTCTTCACCAACCTCGCGGATGGCCGCACGTTCGGCGGACTCCCCCTCCTCGATATGACCCTTTGGCAGAGACCACAACACGACACCGCGAGCGTTTCGACGCCCGATGAGGGCGGCCCGATGATCACCATCGAGAACCAGCCCTCCCGCGGAGGTCTCCTCGACGATCGGTAGGGTCATAAGGCGAGGATAAACCGCGGACGGGGCTAGCCTTATGTGTCGTGTCCGGAGATACCCCTCGTTCGTCAGCCGCCGGTGGGCCGCTGCAGGTGCTCCGTGAACAGGCGGTGGCGTCGCTGGCCCCTATCGAGAAGCCACTCCGACGGGTCGGAGGTCGCTTCGCGGATGCCGGATGGGAGATCGCGCTTGTCGGGGGCCCGGTGCGCGATGCACTGGTGGGGCGGTTGAGCTTTGAGACAGACCTTGACTTCACCACTAATGCGCAGCCCGAGCAGATCGTGGAGTTGTTGGAGGGTTGGGCGGAGGCCGTCTGGGACGTAGGCATTCGATTCGGAACAGTGGGTGCGCGCATCGATGGCCGCGAGGTGGAGATCACCACGTACCGGTCCGAGTCTTACGACGCTCAATCACGCAAACCCGAGGTTGCGTTCGGCAACAACCTCGCCGACGACCTCGCCCGCCGCGACTTCACGATGAACGCGATGGCGGTGACGTTGCCATCCATGGAATTCGTCGACCTGTTCGACGGGATCGTGGACCTAGCGGCGAGGCGCATTCGAACCCCGGGCACGGCGCAATCATCGTTCGACGACGATCCCCTACGGATGATGCGTGCAGCGCGGTTCGCATCGCAGCTGGATGCAACCGTCAATGCGGACGTCGTCGACGCGATGTCAGCACAGGCCGAGCGGATATCGATCGTTTCAGCCGAGCGCGTCCGCGAGGAGTTCTCGAAAATCGTTATGAGCGACCGCCCTCGAGTCGGGTTGACACTTCTCGTGGACACTGGCATCGCCGACATCGTCCTTCCGGAACTTCCTCTACTGCGCCTTGAAGCGGACGAACACCATCACCATAAAGACGTCTACGAGCACACGTTGACGGTTCTTGAGCAGGCGATCACCCTCGAATCTGTCCACGAACCAACGTGTGAACCCGATCTGACGTTGCGCCTCGCGGCACTGCTGCACGACATCGGTAAACCCAAGACACGCAAGTTCGAAGACGGAGGACGAGTCAGCTTCCACCACCACGAGGTAGTGGGTGCGCGGATGACCAAGAAACGGATGCGGGAGTTGAGGTTCCCCAACGACCTCACCGATGACGTCGCCAGGCTCGTGGAGCTGCATCTGCGCTTTCACGGGTACGGAACAGGCGAATGGACGGATTCTGCGGTGCGACGGTACGTCCGTGATGCCGGTGATCAACTGGTTCGATTGCACAAACTGACACGTGCCGACAGCACGACGCGCAATCGCAAGCGAGCGCAGGCTCTGCAGAGCGCCTACAACGATCTAGAACAACGCATCGAACGCTTGTCGGAAGAAGAAGAACTCGCAGCCATGAGACCAGACCTCGATGGCGCCAAGATCATGGAAGTACTGGGCATTCCTCCCGGACCCTTGGTCGGCGAGGCCTACAACTTCCTTCTGGGGCTTCGCCTAGACCGGGGCCCGCTGGATGAGGAGCAGGCGGTTGAGGCGTTGCGGGCGTGGTGGGCGGCCCGAGAGAGCGGATGACCTACGTCGTGCTCGACGGCAGTGCGTCGCTGGGCCTGTGCTCGGGAGCGGAATCGTCCGGGGCGTGCATCAGGATCTGCGCGATGGTCAATACACCCAGGAGCAGGGCGGTCCAACCGAGCGTCCTCTCGAGCGTGACCGACCCGAAGGCGAAGACGGTGACCAGCCAGATCACTAGCAGACCCCACCGCACAAACGGTGCGTACTCACGCATCGGCCGGCCGATCGCCGCAAGGGCGGCCGGGAGTCGTTGACCGATCTCTACGAGCCCTTTGTCGATAGAGCCCCGCACCGTGGACGCCAAGCCCGTCGAGCCACAGAACCAACCCAGCACGATGACAACCGCGCCGAGTAGGAGCAACCCTTGAACGGCGAGAAGTAAGTACGTCAGAAGTTGGTTGTAGAAGGCAGCGGCAGCATTTTCGAAAAGTGACCCCGCGAACGAATTAACGAAACCCTCTTCGGCTCTACCCAGGAGATATTGAAGGGTGAGCGACCAAGTGACCACCGTGATGCCGACAGCGACGGTGGTGCGGGCCCGGCGGGTCGCCAAGAGCACCGACACCATGAACAGGCCGGCGGTGATCAGCAAGATCACGGCGAGGAACGGCGAGGTGAGGGAGTAGATCGCGCGTGCTTGAGCGAGTTCAGGGGAGTCGAGGAGGACGACCTGTGCGTCGGACTCCGGGATCGTGACGAGTCCGGCGATGTCGATCCCTTCGTCCACGAGGGAGGTTTGCACCTCTTGCAGGAGGGAGGAGATGTCGAGAACCAACTCATCACCGACGAATTGCACCGGGCCCGTCGGGTCCCCGGTGAGTGCCGCGATGAAGCCCTTCTGCGCGAGCTCGTTGATGCGTATCCATGCTTCCTGGAAGGCATCGGAGGTCACGAACTTGTCAACCGCCCCGCGGATGAGACCATCGATCCCAGCCTTGATCGGCCCTGAGAGCAGATTCGACAGGGCTTCGTTGGGAACGATCACACCGACGAGCCCGCTGGCCACCTGACTCGTGTCGACCTTCTCAATGATCGCGTCGCTGACCGTCTCCGAGACTGCTTGTTGGATCTCTGGATCCTCTGCGAGGGGTCCGACGGTATTGATGTATTGCTCGGGGTTCGCGATCGTCTCGTGACCCCAGTGACCGATGACGGCAATGGGTGTCAGAAGAGTCGCGATGATGAACAACAACAGGGAGACGTACGAGCGACCTCGCCACTTTTTCCGGGTGACCGGGCTTTGGGTATAGGTCGCGGAGGCTCCGTTCGACATGCGCCCGAGCATAGGCCGGTTTCAGGAGCGTCGTGCAGGACTCTGCGTAGATCGTCGAAACCACCACGCGGCGAGGACCAGAAGTGCGCCGCAGATCAGGTAGCCACCGGTGAATTGTCCGGAAATAGGGGAAGCGAAAGCGGTCACGGTGATCCCTGTGACCAGGGCGATGTTGACGATCATGTCGAACAGCGCGAAGACCCTTCCCAATCGATCGTCGGGGATGGAGCGCTGCAGCACGGTGTCCGCGCACACTTTGACCGACTGTCCGGCCAAGCCGATGGATGCGGCACCTGCGACCAGCGTCACCAGTTTCGGGGTGATGGCTGTGGCGGTGAGCAGTCCGAAACCGATCACGGCTCCTTGCACCATCACGATTCCCACCCATGGACCGGTACCGATCCGCCGCGTCATGGTGGGTGTCACGACCGCTCCGAGGAACGCCCCGACGGCCGCGCCAGCTGTGGCGAGGACGAAGTCATTCAATGCGGCGTCGACGTCCGACGGTGGGTGCAGGCTCCCGCGAACCACCAGCAGAGCACCGGCGGTAAGGACTCCGAAAACGAACCGATTCACGATGATCGTGACCATGATGTTGCGTGCCGGAACCTTGTCCCACAGTGTGCGTGCACCGAGGACGAGTCCGCGAGCGACGCTGGCGAGCGTATCGACCGGTGCCCCATGGTCGGGTCCGAGTGCGTGGGCGGCCAACCGGGTGGCGAGGAAACTCGCGACCACGAAGGAAACAATCGCGGCGACGAGAACAACCTGACTTCCGGTATCGCCGCCGCCGACGAAAGACCGAATCCCGACGCCGATGATCCCCCCGACTCCGACGGCGATGGTTCCGGAGGTGGGAGCGAGAGCGTTTCCGGTGATGAGTTCACGACCGTTCACCACGTGCGGCATCGACGCGGACAAGCCAGCGAGGATGAACCGACTGACGCCGAGCACGATCAGCACGAACAATCCGAGGACGAAGTCCGCCTGCCCAGCGCCGACGACCACGATGATCGGCACAGTGAAGAGCGACTTCAGCAGGTTCGCTCGCACGAGGACATTGCGCCGCTGCCAGCGGTCGAGCAGCACCCCGGCGAAGGGACCGATCAAGGAGTACGGCAGCAGTAGGATGGCGAACGCTGCGGCGACGCGCACCGCATCCGGTTCCCGCTCGGGGGAAAACAACACGAACGTCGCTAGCGCGGATTGCAGCAGTCCGTCACCGAACTGACCGGCGAGTCGGATGCTGTAGAGGCGGCGGAAATTGTGGCTCGCAAGAACTGACCGCAGGGCACCGCGTCCAGGGTTCGAGGAGTCCTGAACAGCCATGGCGAAAGGCTACGGGTCTCGTAGACTCATGCGATGACTGTTCCACGTGGAGGTAGTGGGCGCTCGATGTCAGTGCGCGGCTCACTGGTGCGCGGTGAATTGGCTTCTACTACGTCCGCGTCGGGCAAAAAGAGACGTCGCGATCCGTTGCCTCCACCCGAGCCGGTCGCGGACCCACAAGCACCGAGAGCGGTCATTGATTACGCACTGCAACGACGGTCGGATATTCGACGGTTCCATCGCGGGGGCATCCTCAGTAGTGACTTCTGTGATGCCGATCCTTACCTCGTCAAGGCGGCCACGTTCCACGGTGAAGCGACCGATGAGGACTGCCCGGCATGCCATTCGGTGAATCTGGTCACCTTGAATTACGTGTATGGCGACGAACTGGGGCCCTACTCGGGTCGAATCCGGGAAACTGAGAATCTGCCGTCGCTGGCTCATCGGTTCGGGGACATCGGTGTGTACGTCGTCGAGGTCTGCCCGGACTGCCACTGGAACTACCTATTACGGACATATCGGATAGGAGATGGCACGGCTCGTCGGGCCCTCCCGACGCCTGCCGACCTTCGACAACTCGATTAGTCCCCTCGCGCCGGCTTGACGGCGTGCCGCCACCGGTCCAGGGGGGATTTCTGGTGCACTCTACTTATTGAATCCCAGGAGTCACACACCTCCCTGTGGCCCCACAGATTCAAGCGCGCGCACGAGCAGGTTCCCTTCCCCGACCTGGTGAGGACATGATCAACAGGAGACCAACGCAGCGAGGCACCCGAGCCCGCTCCTCGAGTCGACCTCGCTCGGCGTCGCGATCGAGTTCGAGCGGGCAACGCCGATCCGCTGATCCGCGGTCGGTCCCCCCCAAGAATCCGAGTACCCCGGGTCGTCGTTTCCGCACTCACGAGTCTGGTGGCTCACCGCCACGATCACGTGGCGGCCGTAACTCGGGCAACCGTTCGGGTAACGGCGGCCGCGGCCGCCCACCGAACGGTCGTCGTTCATCAGAGACCGGCGGTCGTCCTCCACGGCCTCGTCGCTCGCCGCTGAAGGTCTTCTTGTGGGGAGTTGTCGCGTTTTTGGCGCTGACGACCACCGCTGCTGTCGTGGCGTTCAGTGTCGTTCTCGCGCGCACCGAGGTGCCGACCCCGAACGACCTCGCGACAACCGAGGCAACCGTGGTCTATTACGCGGGAGGCAAGCACGAGATCGGGCGACTCAGTGACGCTAACCGACGCGCAAGCGACCTTGAGCAGATTCCCCTGCATGTCCAAGAGGCAGTACTCGCGGCGGAAGATCGTGGGTTCTACGACCACGGAGGAATCTCACCGATCAGCATCGCGCGTGCGGCAGTGAACAATGTTTTTGATTCCGGTCCATGGATGCAAGGTGGGTCGACCATCACTCAGCAGTACGCCAAGAACGCTTTCTTGACTCAGGAACGGACGTGGAAACGAAAAATCAAGGAAGCACTTCTTGCCTTCAAACTCGAAACTTTGGTGTCTAAGGAACAGATCCTCGAGGACTACCTGAACATCGCGTTCTTCGGCAGAGACGCCTATGGAATCGAAGCGGCTGCAATGGCCTACTTCAACAAACCGATTCAGAACGTGACGGTGAGCGAAGGCGCGGTGCTCGCCGCCATCATGAACAATCCCGGACGACTCAACCCCGACGAAAACATGTCCACACTTCGTGGTCGATGGCAGTACGTCCTGGACGGGATGCTCGGTCAAGGGTGGATCACTGAAACCGAGTACCACAGCGCTCAGTTTCCAGAGATCGCGCAGCGGCAAGCGGGCAATCGACTCGGTGGTCAAACCGGACATTTGCTGAACGCTGTCCACCAGGAACTTCTCGCGCTCGGTGTCGACGAGACAGAAATCCAGCGTGGCGGGCTCACCGTGGTCTCCACCTTCAGCCGGAAGGCCCAACGTTCGGCTGAACGGGCGGTCCGCAAGCTCGGCCCGGAATCCAGGACTAAGGGAGTGCGTATCGGACTCGCTTCCGTTCGACCGGGAACCGGTGAAGTGGTGGCGATGTATGGCGGCAAGGACTTCATCGACGATCAGATCAACAACGCGACGCGACAGTTCGCTCAGGCGGGATCAACCTTCAAGCCGTTCGCACTCGCGGCGGCGTTGGAAAACGAAGTTCCACTCAAGAGCTACTGGCAGGGTGACTCCCCGGCCAAGATCAAGGGGTACGAACTCACCAACTACGACGACGAGTCCTACGGTGAAATCACCCTCCTCGAAGCGACCCGCGAATCCGTGAACACCGCGTACGTCGCCATGGAAGATGCGGTGGGAGTCGACCGGGTTGCCGACGCGGCCGTTCGCGCGGGAATTCCCAAGCGAACGCCGGGCATGAACTTAAAGAATCTCGACCTGACTTTCGTCCTGGGCACGGCATCACCGTCGGCGGTGGACATGGCGAACGCGTACGCGACCTTCGCGGCCCGTGGGGAACGAGCCAAGACCACGTTCGTCCGCAGAATCATCGATAACAACGGCGAGGTTCTGTACAAGCACGAACCGTCAACGAAGAGAGTCTTCTCGAAAGACGTCGCTGACACCGTCACCTACGCACTGACTGATGTCGTCTCCCGCGGCACCGGCGCCACAGCCCGTGACCTAGGTCGGCCCTCAGCGGGGAAAACCGGAACCACGGATATGAACAAGAGCGCCTGGTTTGTCGGCTTCACACCGCAATTGGCAACAGCTGTCTTCATGACGAAGGAGAACAAGAAGGGCATTCCGGTATCACTGTCGGGGACCGGCGGGCGCGAGACCGTGACGGGGGGCAGTTTCCCCGCGTCCATCTGGACCGGTTTCATGAAGGGTGCATTGAAGAAGACCGACGTCGCGGAGTTCCCTGACCCGCCGAAGGGTTCCCTGAAGGGAATGGACTGCCCGGAGATCCTGCCGCCGGACCTGGAAGAAGCTCCGCTGGGATGCCCCACCCCGGAGGTGATCGAAGAGTTTGGTCCAGACCCCGGACTCGAGGAAGCAAACCCTGAAGACCCGGAGCAGTTAGGCCCGGACCAAGGCGAGCCCAACCAAGGTGAGTCCGGTGGAGAACCAGCAGACCCGGCTCCAGCAGAACAATCCGCCAACCAAGACGGCACAGTCACTGCATCGGCGGAATTCGGAGCAGA
>MDSV01124013.1_pt1 | contig 10331 bp, 8 predicted proteins | sample 810851 | NCBI WGS metagenome assembly MDSV01 (sample SAMN05326640, study PRJNA326480) | marine metagenome | isolation source: seawater | place: Atlantic Ocean: North East | collected 2012
ATTGACTTAATGTTAAGTGAAAACCCTTTACTTTTTAATTATTTAGATTTTATTAATTATGACCAAACTAGTTTTAATCAAAAGCAAATTCTTTTTTTTGTTGCGACTTTTTTTATTTCTCTTTTTATATTAAAAAACATTTATATTCTTGGAATGGTAGCTTTTCAAGAACATCTCTATAAAAAATTTTCTAATCAACTTAAAAAAAAATTTTATAGTTTGTATATAAATGCACCATTTGAGATTATAAATAGTTATAATTCCTCTCAGATTTTGAGAAATACAGATACAGAAACAACAGAATACTTAAATAATTTTTTTTTAATATTAAAGTCAGGGAAAGATCTTTTTCTTTTTATTTCTATTTTTACATTATTACTGTTTGCAGATTTTTCATCTACAATTATAGCAATTTTATTTCTACTATTTTTTCTTTTTATTTATGTATTTACTTTTTTTAAGAAATTAAAAAAACTTGGTGAAAACAAAATGAAAGCAAAAAATTATTTTTTTAAATGGGTTTTGCAAAGTTTTGTATCTATAAAGAATATTAAAATGTCGAAAAGAGAAAATGTAACTATTGAAAAATTTACTTATGCAGTTGATATGTTTGAAGATGCAAGAAAAAAAATTAATATAATCAAGGTTATTCCAAACTCTTTATTTGAAATAGCTTTCGTTACAATTTTATTTTCTTCAATTTTTATAATTACTGAGTCTGAAATTAAAAATATATTACCAATTATCTCTTTATACGTTGTATCTTTTCTAAGATTACTTCCGATTTTTTCAAGATTTGGATCTACAATTTCTGCTTTAAGAACATCATACCCCTCAGTTCTGCATTTAAATTCAGAGTTCTTATCACTTGAGAAATATAAAAATGAAGAAAAAAAAAAAATAGACAAAAATGAAAAAATAAAATTTGAAAAAAGAATTGATTTGGTCAATGTCAGTTTTAAATATTTAAATAGTAAAAATAATATTTTTAAGGATTTAAATTTATCTATTGAGAAAGGAAAAGTAATTGGTTTTGTGGGAAAATCTGGCTCAGGCAAAACAACATTAATTAATCTTTTATGTGGTCTAATTCAACCAACATCTGGTCAGATTAAATCAGATGGAATAAATATTCAAAAAAATCTAGGTAGATGGCAAAAAAAGATAAGTTTGGTTCCTCAAGAAAACTTTTTATTAGATGACACTATACTAAATAATATAACTTTCCTAAATGATGAAAAAAAAATAGATGAAAAAAAATTACAAGATGCAATTCATTATTCTGGTACATCAGAGATAATCAAAAAACAAGATAACGGACTAGATACCATCGTTGGTGAAAGAGGATCCCTTCTTTCTGGAGGGCAAATTCAACGTATTGCTTTAGCAAGATTATTATATGAGGATACTGAAATTTTGATATTGGATGAGTTTACAAATTCTTTAGATCCAGAAAGCGAGAATTATGTGCTAAAAAAATTAGATTTATTAAAAAAAGAGAAAAATAAAAATTTGTTCGTAATATCTCATAAAATGAAGCCATTAAAATTATGTGATGAAATAATTGTATTAGAAAAAGGTAAAATTGTGGAAAAATATAATTATGACGAATTTTATAAAAAATTTAGTTTGATTTATGATTAATAATTATGGTTAAATTACCAGAGGATAAATTTATTACAAAATTAATTGGCTTTAAAAGTTATATTATCTACAAAAATATCTTAACAAAAACGCTTAATAATATTAAAAAACCTTTTTTTTTAACCATCAAGTCAAAAAAAAAAATATTTTTTAGGTCTGCTCTTAAAAATATTAAAATAAATTTGGTTTCAAAATTAATTTATTTTGAGAGAAATTTTAAAAAAAAACAACAAATATATTTTAATTGCCGTCATGCAAGTAAAAAAGATATTAAACAAATAGTCAAAATTGCTAAGGAAAATAACTCAAATTCAAGATTCATAACAGACAATCTAATTTCAGATAGATTTAAAAAAAAATATAGATCTGAATGGGTTAAAAATTTTTTTAAAAAGAAGAGAGGCGACTATTTAGTAGTAGTTGATTTGAAAAAGCAAATTTTGGGTTTTATATTAATCTTAAAAAAAAAAAATCAACTAAATATAGATTTGGTTGCTTCTAGTAAAAAATATAGAAAAAAAGGAGTGGCTACTTCACTAATTAATTATATTAATAACGAAATTATGAAAAAAAAAGATAAAATGATTGCTGGCACTCAAATTGATAATTTTGGTGCAATTAAGATGTATAAAAAACTAGGATTTATTAAAAAAAAGAAAGTGACATTTTGTTATCACATTCATGGGAGATAAATAATAAAGATGAAAAATTATAAAAATAATATTTTAAATAAAATTAATGCTAAAAAAATTTGCATCTCTGTAATTGGTTTGGGTTATGTGGGCTTACCATTATCACTTTTATTATCAAAAAAAGATAGGGTTATAGGTATAGATATTGATAAAAAAAAAATAAATAGCTTAAGTACAAATAAAAGCTATCTTGAAAGAATTAAAAATAATAAAATTCGTAAATTTAATGAAAAAAATATTTTTTCTACCGATTTTTCCAAAATAGTTGACTCTGATTTTATTATTATATGTGTTCCTACTCCTTTAAAGAAAAATAAAATCCCAGACTTAAGCTTTATTAAAAATGCTGTTTCAAAAATTAAACCTTATATTAAAAAAGGTCAAACCATTATTCTTGAAAGTACAAGCTATCCAGGGACTACTTATGATCATATCGTAAAAATATTTAATAGAAACTTTATAATCGGAAAAGAAATTTTTGTTGGTTTTTCATCTGAAAGAATTGATCCAGGAATAAATGACAATAGAATTCAAAAAATCCCTAAAGTTGTAAGTGGTTACTCTGCTTCTTGTTTGAAAATTATAAGTATATTCTACAAAAAATATTTTGATAAAATATTTGAGGCTGACTCATTACTTATTGCAGAGTTTTCTAAACTTTTAGAAAATGTTTACAGATCAGTAAATATTGCCTTTATAAATGAAATGAAAATAATAGCAGACAAAATGGGCATTGATGTTTTTAAAATCATAGAAGCGGCGAACACTAAGCCATATGGCTTTAGAAGATTTTGGCCTGGTCCAGGGATTGGAGGGCATTGCATACCTATTGATCCAATATTTTTAAACTTTGCAGCAAAAAAATTTGGATATGATAGCAAATTTGTTAAATTGTCATCAGATGTTAACTTTAAAACCGTAAAATTCGTCGAAGATAAAGTAACGTCTTTTTTAATTAAGAATAATATAAAATTTAATTCAGCCAAAATATTATTTCTTGGTTTAGCTTACAAAAAAAACCTGGATGACTATAGAGAGTCAGCTTCTTTAAAATTATTTAGTTTTTTAAATATGAAAAAAATAAATAAAATAAAATTTTATGATCCACATTTTGAGAAAAATACTGTCCCAAAAAAAATAAAATTATTAAAAAAACTAACACCAAAAATCATACATAAATTTGATCTTGTAATTTTAATGACAGATCATGACTGTTTTAATTATAATCTTATAAATAAAAACGCAAAAAAAATAATAGATTGCAGAGGAAAGTTCTCTCTATCTGACAAAGTTATTAGAGGATAATATGCTTTGCATAATTCAGGCAAGATCAAATTCTAAAAGATTTAAAAATAAAGTCCTTCACCGAATTTATGGTTTGCCAATAATTCAGCATGTTATAGATAGAGCTAAAAGATGTAAAAAAATTAAGAAATTGATTGTATCATCCTCTTTGAAAAAAAATGATGATAATTTAATTTCTTATTTAAGAAAAAATAAAATTAAATTTTTTAGAGGTGATTTGGAAAATGTAGCAAATAGGCTATATAAAACCGCAAAGATAAATAAAGCAAATTCATTCGTCAGAATTAGTGGTGACAGCCCTATGATAGATCCAAGATTAATAGATAAAGCAATTGAAATTTCACTTAAAGAGAAAGAACACGATATCATTACAAATGTTTTTCCTAGAACATTTCCAAAAGGGCAATCTGTTGAAATTATAAAGACATCAATTCTAAAAAAATTTTCAAAAAAATTTTCAAAACTTGATAAAGAACATGTTACCAAGTATTTTTATGATAATTCAAATTATTTTAAAATAAAAAATTTTAGATTTAATGGTAAAAGTAAAATTATGAAATTATCGATCGATACAAAAAAAGATTTAAAAAATATACTAAAAAACTTTAATAAAAAAAAATTTAAAAACTATTCAATTAAAATATGAAAATTATTGCTGCAGTAATAGGAATGGGGGTAGGCAGAAAGCATGTAGAAGCAATAGACGGATATATAGGGTCAACAGTTAAAATTATATGCGAAAATGATAAAAAAAAAATTAAGATATTAAAAAAAAAATATCCTAATAAAATAGTTACCTCTAATGAAAAACTTATATTCCGTGATAAGCAAATAAATCTTGTATCTCTAGCTAGTTATGACAATTACCATTATAACCAAATTCTAAAATGCATTAGATATAATAAAAATATAATTGTAGAAAAGCCTATGTGCTTAAATTCTGATCAATTGAAAAATATATATAGGTTAATAAAAATAAAAAAAATTAAAATGACTTCAAATTTAGTCTTAAGAGTAAACTCATTGTTTAAAGATTTTAAAAAGAAAATTAATAAAAATAGAATATATTACATCGAAGGAGATTATTTGTGGGGTAGAAAAAAAAAATTATTTGGCTGGAGATCTAAAATAAAAGAATATTCATTAACTTTAGGTGGAGGAATTCATATTATAGATATCATAAATTGGTTCACAGGATTAAAACCAAAAACAGTGTACGCTGTGGGAAATAAAAAAGCTACTAAGGGATCATCTTTTAAAAAGAATAGTATGATTGCAATGATGTTTGAATACCCTAGAGATATTATTGTAAAAATTACTGCTAACGGTGCGGCTATTTTTGATCATTTTCATGAGATAAAAATATTTTCAGACAATCAAACATTAGTAAACTCTCGACTGGGATCATATATGATAAAAAAGGATAAGTTTAGCAAAATACACGCATCTTATCCTGATAAACAAAATAGAAAAAAGATGATACATAATTTTATTGATACTTTGACTAAAAAAAATATAAAGCCTATTATAACTATAAAAGAACAAATTGACTTAATGACAATCTGTTTTGCAGTAGATAAATCTGTAAAATTAAACAAAAGAATTAAAATTAATTACCTATAATTTTGTGAGAGAGATAAAATTTTCAATTCCCAACATTTACAAAAAAGATATTAATTTGGTTGGTAAAATTTTAAAAAGTGGTTGGTTGACTCATGGAAAATATACACATCTATTTGAGAAAGAGATAAAAAAATTTACAAAGTCAAGGTTTGCAGTCTCGGTTTCAAGTTGTACAGCAGGATTACATATATCTTGTTTGGCATCTGGCTTTAAAAAAGGTGATGAGGTAATTGTGCCAGCTCAAACACATACTGCGACTGCTCATGCAGTAGAATACACAGGGGCAACCCCAATTTTTGCAGATGTAGAATATCCTTCAGGAAATTTAAGTTTTAAAGCAATTAAAAAAAATTTAACAAAAAGGACCAAGGGTGTAATTTTAGTTCATATGGCAGGTCATCCTTGTGAAATGGAAAAAATTATGAAATTTTGTAGGAAAAGAAAAATAATAGTTTTAGAGGATTGTGCACATGCTTTAGGAACATATTTAAAAGGCGTTCATGCAGGAAACTTTGGAACCTCAGGAAGTTTTTCTTTTTATCCTACCAAACAAATTACTACTGGCGAAGGTGGAATAGTCATTACAAACAACGAAAAATTTTATAAAAAAATCAAAAAATTAAAGGCTTTTGGAATTGATAAGGATATTAAAGATAGAAAAAAACAAGGTGACTACGACGTCAAATCACTTGGTTTCAATTATAGAATGACAGATTTTCAAGCCGCTCTTGGGTATCGTCAAATTATAAATTATCGAAAAAACTTAAAATTAAGACACTTGATAGCCAAAAGGTATATAAAAAACTTTTCTAAAACAGATAAAATCATACATATGCCCTATTCAAATAATAGTTCTTTTTTTGTGTTTCAAATTTTTTGTAAAAATAGAGATAAGATACTTAAAAGTTTAAAAAAAAATAATATTGGAGTAAGTGTACATTACGCTAATCCGCTACCAAAAATGTCTTATTATAGAAAAAAATATAAATTGGATATAAACAGTTTTAAAAATTCTGAAAAATATGGAAAGTTTAATATCTCTCTGCCAGTCTATCCTCAGCTTAAGAATAAAGAAGTCGATAAAATATGTAAGGAAATTATTAAATTAGTCTAGTATGAATAATAGTAAAATTCTTCTGGTTGGCGGATGTGGTTTTATAGGACACAATTTAGCAATCCATTTAAAAAAATTGGGAGCCGACCCGATAGCAGTTGATAGTCTTGCTGTTAATAATATTCTTTCTATTACAGATGAAGAGATAAAAAATAAAGAATTATACACCTCAATATTAAATAATCGTATCGAACTATTAAATAAAAGTAATATTAAAATGATTAAACAAGACGTTAGGGACCATGATGCAATTTCTAAAATATATAAAGAAATTAACCCAAATATAATAATTCATTTAGCTGCAGTTTCACATGCAAACAAATCAAACAAAGATCCTCATAGTACTTTTGAACATAGTTTTAGAACTTTAGAAAATACTCTTGATTACGCAAAAATTAATAAAACTCATGTAATTTATATGTCTTCAAGTATGGTTTATGGAAACTTTGAGTCAGAAGATGTAAAAGAAGAAAAAATTTGTAAACCAATTGGAATTTATGGTACACTTAAATTTTCAGGTGAGCTTCTGGTTAAAGCTTATAATAATGTATTTGATATACCGTATACGATTATAAGGCCTTCAGCACTTTATGGGGAAAGATGTGTAAGTAGAAGAGTGGGTCAAATATTTATTGAGAATGCAATTCAAAATCTTAATATCACAATCAATGGAAATGGAGAAGAAAAATTAGATTTTACATATATTGAAGATTTAATTAATGGAATTAGTTTGTGTTGTAGTAACAAAAATGCAATCAATCAAACATTTAATCTAACATATGGTAAATCAAAAAAAATAAATGAGCTTATACAAATATTAAAAAATGAATTTCCAAAAGTGGAAATTTCTTATAAAGAAAAAGAAAAGTTCATGCCAGAAAGAGGAACTTTAGATATTTCTAAAGCAAAAAAATTAATTGGATATAACCCAATAAATCCAATTGATACAGGATATATTAAATATATTTCTTGGTATAAAAAGTTTTGGGATAATTTTAAAAGAGATTAATTTTATTTCATGAATAAAAAAAAATTTTATTTTAAAAATAAAGTTTTGATAATTGCTGAAATTGGGAATAATCATGAAGGATCTTTCAGTTTGGCAAAAAAATTAATTGAAAAAGCTGCAAAAGCTGGTGTTGATGCTGTTAAATTTCAAACCTTTGACACAGAGAAGTTTATAAATGATAATGATCAGCTCAGATATAAAAGATATAAAAAATTTGAATTATCAAAAAAAGACTTTTATAAACTTTCCAAATTTGCTAAAAGTAAAAAATTGATTTTTATATCAACCCCTTTGGACATCCAAAGCGCAATTTATTTGAATAAATGTGTTGATTATTTTAAAATTTCGTCTGGAGACAATAATTATTTTCAACTTATTGAAAAAGTTTTGAGTTTTAAAAAACCGGTAATAATATCTACAGGATTACTTGACTACGGTGGAATTAAAAGACTTTTAAAATTTATTAAAAAGAAAAAATTTCCTATGAAAAAAGTGTTTTTATTACACTGCGTATCTGATTACCCAGTTTCAGACAAAGAGGCAAACTTAATCTCAATCAAATATTTAAAGGATAAATTTAGAATAAATATTGGTTATTCCGACCATACAATTGGAATAGAGGCATCTATTATGGCATCAACCTATGGAGCTCAAATTATAGAAAAACATTTCACAATAGATAAAAATTACTCTAATTTTAGGGATCATAAATTATCAGCAGACCCAAAAGAAATGTTAAAACTGGTACAGTCTGTTCGAAGATCTTCAATTATGGCGGGCACATACACAAAGAAAATTTCAGAAAGTGAAAAAAAAAACTTTAAATCAATGAGACGATCATTATATGCTAAAGTTCAAATTAATAAAGGTGAAATAATAACCGCAGATAAAATTAAGTTAGTTAGACCATTTAACTCTTTTTCCTCAAAAAAAATAAGCGATGTTTTGAATAAAAAAGTGAAATCTTTAATTAAAAAAAGTCATCCCATTTATTTAAAAAGTATTTAAATTGAAAAGAATTTCTACAAATGTTTAAAATTACCAAAAATTGCCCACTTTGTGGATCTACAAAAAAAATAGAGATAATCAAAAACAATAAAAATATTTATTCATATTTTCTTTCAAAAATTTTGAACAAGGAAGAAAATTTTATTTTAAAAAATATGCAAAACTATAAGTGTAAGAATTGTGGACTTATATATAAAAAAAAATGGGTTTATCCGAAATTCATTGAAAAAATTTACAAAGATTACCAACCAACTCATCCCGGTGGGCTAAATACTCTAAAAAAGAATTTTGGCAAAAAAAAATTTTTAGAATTGTTAAAAAAATATAATTATTTCCTTAGTAAAAAAAAATATGAATTATCTGATAGAAAAAAAAGAGAAGCAGTAAAAATTTTAGAATCAACAAATAATAACAAAAATGATTTTATAAAGTTAAAAAAAAAATTTACTGAAAATTTAATTAAAAATAATAGAGAATATATAAAACAAAATCACTTAAAAATTTCTAATATGATTTATAAACCGAAAACATATTCACAATTTTCAGGTTTTAGAAGCAATGAAATTTCTAAATATTTCAAGAAAAACATTAATCTAAAAAATTTAAATTCATATGCAGAAATAGGTTGTCCTCTTTGGGGAAATTATGATTATTTTAATAAACCGTGGATAAAACAATATTTTATTGATAACGATGAAAAAAATTTTTGGAAAACTTGTAAAAAAAAAAGTGACAACTGCTTAAAATGTTTATCAAAAAGAGTTAAGATATTAAAAAAAAGAAATCATAAACAAATTGATTTTGTTGGTATTTACAATTTCTTAGATCATGTAGAAAACCCTTTAAAATTATTTAATAAAGAACTTAAAAATGTAAAATTTTTAGGAATAATATGTGAAGACATAAATTTAAGTAAAAAAATTGATTGTCAGCATTTTTCATCATGGAACTATAAGTCTTTAAAGTTTCTTGCGAAAAAAGTTGGTTATAGTATTTATGATAAACCATTAAGGTTAAGCAATTCGATTTTTAAACTTTATATGCTAAAAAATGATAAAAAAAAATTCTAAAATATATATTTTATTACTATGAAAATTATTTGGATTATAGACAATAAATTTAGAGAATTATATGGTTTATATGATCTAAAAAAAAAACTTTTAGAAAATGATATAAAACTTTATTTATTTTATATTCCTGTCTGGAAAACTGCCATTGATTTAATAAATCCAAATGTGGTAGTTGTTCCAAATTTGGCTAAGACCTCATGCGAGCCAATTGTAAAATATGCTGAAAAAAAAAAAATTGATATTTTTATGCACTCCTCAGAAGGAATGTATTACACAGACAAAATTCAAAAAATTAAATATCCGATCCACCTCATTAAAAAAATTAGTAAAATATTAGTTTGGGGAAAAAGCGATTCACAATTCTTGCTTAAAAATGGTTTTAAAAATAAAATCGTTGAGTGTGGATCTTTGAAATTTGATAAACGAAATTATTATACAAAAAATTCAAAAAATAAAGAAATTAGTGTAATAGGCATTCCAACCCACCTTAGAATTATTTCTGGCTTTGGCAGGTCAAAGCAAATGATACCATTTTTAATACGTCAAAACACTTTAAATAAAGATTACGAAAAATTAGGTCTCTTCAAGTTTGAGCATGACTATATTAAGTTATTAACTGAGATTATTGAAAAAATTGGCAAAAAAAAACAAATCATATTTAAAGTAAGTCCTTTTGAAGATCCTGAAATATATAGATATACTTTTCCAAATCAAAAAATATTTGAAGGTAATGATGTTAGAGATTTTTTAAGAAGTGTTGATGTGATTTTAAATGTTTATAGCTCTATCTCAGTAGATGCTTTAAAATTCAACGTTCCAGTTATAAGCATAAATAAATTTATTAAATGGGACAAAGCTGTTCTTAA
>MDSV01036127.1_pt1 | contig 10330 bp, 10 predicted proteins | sample 810851 | NCBI WGS metagenome assembly MDSV01 (sample SAMN05326640, study PRJNA326480) | marine metagenome | isolation source: seawater | place: Atlantic Ocean: North East | collected 2012
AACAGAACACCCTGATGAAATAAAACAAATCCATTTAGATTATATAGAAGCAGGTAGCGACTTTATAACTATCAATAATTATGCTGTTACTCAACCGTTATTGGAAAGAGTTGATAGAGGAGATGAATTAACAGATTTAACATTAAAATCTATCGAGCTTGGAAAGGATGCCATAAAAGAATCTAGTCAAGATATTAAACTAGCTGGCTCCCTTCCCCCGTTAGAAACTAGTTATCGAGCTGATTTAGTTCAAGATCAAGATAAAATGATTGAACAATACACAGAAATTGCAGCCATTTTAGAAAACGAAGTTGACATTATTATTTGTGAAACAATGTCGAGCATACTGGAAGCAAGAAGTGCTCTCGAATGCGTAAAAGATTCTAGTGCAGAAGTTTGGCTTAGTTGGACTCTAATGGGCAATAGAATGAACCTCTTGCCAAGTGGAGAAAATATTATAGACGCATGTAATGGGATAAAAGATCTTAGAGCTGATGCCTATCTGATAAATTGTTGTGGAGCTAATATGATCACAGAAGCTTTAGCTTCAATTAATGAAATAACATCAAAACCAATAGGTGGATATGCTAACCCAGAATTAGTTTCTACAAATAATCAGAATTTAGGTGTTAGTAAACAACCAGAATTAGATCATCGTTCAACAGCCACAGAAATTGATGAAGAAAGATACGCTGAAGAAGCTATCAAATGGATTGAAAATGGAGCTTCAATTATAGCAGGCTGTTGCAGAACAAGACCTTCTTATATAAAGAAATTAAAAGAAGTTATTTAATTTCTAAAATTTATACTTTAATCTCAGACCTATTTCTCTAGGTCTGTTAGTAAATTTTGTTTCTGGTCTGTAGCCTTGATATTCCCATATAACGGCTCTTTCATCTAACAAGTTGTCAACATAGAATGTTGCATCCCAGTCTTCGCTTTGTAAAGTACTAGAAAATCCAGCAATGGTATAGGCACCTTGATTAACAGGATTCGTAATTGATGATTTTCTTTTTCCAGTTCTAGAAATATTCAGATCCCAAGAGGCATCTCTGCCATTAAAAATAGTAAATCCTTTGTTAATAGAAAGTGACGCCTTTCTCTTAGCAACATTTGCTAGTTGAGTTCCTGAATTTGCTAACAAGTTTCCATTAAGCATAAAATTTTCATTTAATTTAGGATCGGTTAATGAACCTGCTAGGACTATCGTATAACCATTTTCAGTAAATACTGTCCAATCTACTTCCAATCCAGTTATCTTTGCATCTCCAATATTAGTATTAAATTGAATAGTTGCTAATGATCTATCATAAACAGCAGTTTGCATATCTTGCCAATCCATTAAATAGTAAGCAGCATTGAATTTTCGAGTATTTTGTGGATTAGAATACTTGTAACCTACTTCGTAATTCATTAAATGATCAGCGTCATAATACAAAGGCGCAGCATCACTATTTTTATTAGTCCTATTCGTTCCTGCAGGTCTATAACCTTGAGAAAAATTGAAATATAGCAAGGCGTCATTCTTTAAAGTTTTTGCTATAGCAATTTTAGGTGAGACTCCTGAATCTTCTTCTGTGCGATTTGCATCATGGCCAAAATAAGCAGTACCAAATCCACCAAAATAACCATCTTTTGCATTAAAAAGTAATTCTGAATTAAAGGCCCTTAAACCTAAAGTTAGAGAAGTAGTTTCATTTAATGCAATTATCGCTTCTCCATATATTGCTTTTGTCTCATCTTCTCTAAGATTATCTGCTTCCCACCATATTCCTTCTCTTCCTGCAGTGCCGGTTCCACCCCAGGTTCCATCTGAGTAGTAACTTTGTAAGCCGGGCCATTTATAGGTATATTTATAAGGATTTTCTAATTTATCGTAGAAAACACCAATTAACCACTGAAGCTTATCTCCTTCTTCTCCACCAGACATTCTAAATTCATGAGTTTGTCTTTCCATATTAAGTGAATAATCTGCCCACATTGTTGGATCATTACAAGCGCCTTCGAAAGTACCGTAATAATAGTAAGAATAATAATCACAGGTATAGTAGCTGTTATAGCCAAATCCGTTAGTTGATGTGCTATCTAGGTTATAGTACTCTACGTAATCGTTATAATCCCAAAGATATCTAACGTCTCTATCAAAAAAGGTTCCTGCATAAGTAAAGGAAGTATCATTAAAGCTACCCTCTAGAGTTAAACTCGTTTGATCCCATTTATCATCTGTAAATTCAGCTATAACTTTATTACTTTTAAGATCGCCTAAAGTACTTGGTTGGTGATCCCAACTTCCGGTCGTATAAGTCTCTTGATTTATATGCGTAAGAGTTGCAGTTAGACTATCATTAACCCATGCCCTTAATGTAGCTCTAAATCCTTTTACTTCACTTTCATTATGGTCTTCTGCAGTAATTAACGGAACTGAATATCCACTCCCAGTGAATGTTCTAGTACCTCCAACTAAATCAATAAAACCGCCTTCTGTTACATTATATCCGGATACACGTGCTGCAATATTCTCACTTACGGGGATGTTGATAAATGCTTCGAGACTTTCAGATGTATCAGTATCCTGTCCTTGAGAAAAATCAAGTTCAGCACCAGCTTCAAATTCATCTCTTTGTGGTTTATTAGTTATTAACTTAACGGTTCCTCCTTGAGCGCTAGAACCATATAACGTACCTTGAGGTCCGTTTAGGACTTCAATTCTTTCCATATCATAAATATGTAAATCAGGATTTAAACCAACTGTATTAATGGGAGACTCATCGATATACATCGCGACTGTTGTGTTTGGTCCTGCTAAGTTACCAAAATTACCATCTGAAGTTCCACGAATGTAAAAAGCTGATCTGCCTGGACCGTATTGAATATAAGACAAAGAAGGAATTAATTCGGCATAGTCCATGAAATCATTAACGTTTGCACTTTCTAGCCTACTTCCCGTAATTGCTTGTACGCTCATAGGTAAATCTTCAATTTTTGATTCTCTTTTAGAAGCTGTGACAATGATTTCTTCTATATTATTTGCCTCCTCTTCGGCAAGAATTTCATTGCTATCAAATGACGAGATGGCAGCTATGCCTCCAAATGCTAGTGTTTTCTTTAAAATAGAATCTTTAAGTTCGAAAGGTGGTACAAACTTATACATATATCTCCCCTTTGGATTTAAATAAGTATGTTATTTTTAACATATAAGCAGCACAAATGCAGCCCTTTTTATATGTAATTCTATTCAGTATCAGCTGAATCTATGAGTGGCTGAAGTTCTCCATTTTCGTGTAATTCAGTAATGATATCGCTACCACCTATTAATTCACCATTAATAAAAAGTTGAGGGAATGTAGGCCAATTAGAAAATTGGGGCAGGTTGGCTCTTATTTCAGGATTTGTAAGTATATCTACAAATGAAAATGGTTTTCCGCATGAAATTAGAATCTGTGAGGCTTTTGAAGAAAACCCACATTGAGGTGAATCTGGAGAACCCTTCATGTATAAAAGTACTGGGTTGTCTTTAACCTGTTGTTCTAGCTCTTGAATTATAGTTGGCATATGAATATTTTATCTTAATTACATAAATCAAGGTATTGTTTTACAGTTTTTTCAATACCTATTAGCAATGAATCTGAAATAAGTGCATGCCCTATAGAGACCTCATCAGCAGGTACATTTGTTAAGAAATACTTTAAATTTAATAAATTTAGATCATGACCTGCATTTATCCCTAATTTGATTTTACGTGCCACATCATAACATTCAACAAACGGCTTAATTGATGATGGTCCAGGGTCCTCTGCGTAAGGTCCAGTGTAGAATTCAACTCTATCAGCTCCGATTTTTTTTGCTTCTAATAATTGATCTTCCATTGGATCTACAAAGAAACTTACTCTACTAGAACTGTCCTTTAGTAAGGAAATTAAATCTAAATCTTTACTAGAGTCATTTTTAACAAAATCCCATCCATGATCTGATGTAATTTGTTCTTGGGAATCAGGAACAAGAGTGCATTGATCAGGTTTTGCTATTTTTATAATTTCTTTAAAACCAGGATATTGATTATTACTTTCAGAGTATGGATTTCCTTCAATATTGAATTCAACGTTTTTGCTGAGAGTTAAATCTCTTAGCTTGTAAACATCATCTGGTGTGATGTGTCTTAAATCTGGCCTTGGATGAACGGTTATACCAGAAACACCGCAATCAATAATTATTTCAGATAGCTCTAATATATTTGGAGTTTTACCACCTCTAGCATTTCTTAGCCAAGCAATTTTGTTAACATTTACGCTTAAATTAGTCATCTATAAGTTATTCCTTATAACGACCTTACCACTTCCATGTCCTGTAGCTACTTTTAGGTGAGCTTTAGATAGATCAGAAAGGGTATAAATTGAATCAATGACTGGTTTAATAATTTCTTTTTCTGTTAAATTAGTTAATTCTTGAAGACCAGAAAGACTAGGCCTATAAATAGACCAATAAATATTCACTGGCCTATAAGTAGATTTAAGTTTCTGTCTAAGAAATAAGGCTTGAGGTAAGCCAATGAATAAACCCTTGTCATCGATAGTACTAAGAAATGGATGTGTAAGCGTAATATAATTTGACGAAGCTTTATTTTTTAAGACCTTAGTGCATTTTTCTATAGAATTATCCATAACAGAATCTCCTAAAAGATCATAAACTAAATCTTGATCTTTTAAGATTTCATAGAATTTATCTTTCTGATAATTAATTATTTCCTCAGCACCAAGAGACTTAAGTAAATCTATATTCTCATGACTACAAGTTGTTGAAATATTACAACCCCAATGTTTAAACAGTTGTATAGCTACGGTCCCTACTCCTCCAGCTCCGCCTTGAATGAAAATATTTTTATTACTAAGATCTTTGGGTCTTAGGCCTGCCCATCTAACTATAGCTGCCCAAGTTGTGAGAAAAACATAAGGCAAAGAGGCCGCTTCTTCAAAATTTATATTACTAGGTTTGTTATTAACTTCGTCCTGATCTATTACAGCAAACTCAGCATAAGTTCCGCAATTAGCATTAGAGGTGCAACCCCAAACTTCATCTCCTTCTTTAAATCTGCTGACCTTATCTCCTTTGTCAACTACATAACCTGAAAAGTCTGACCCTAATATCCAAGGAAATTTAGTTCTTCTTTGTTTTTCAAATATTGAGTTCCCGTAGCCTTGTCTTTTCATTAGATCAATAGGGTTCACGGAACTGGCTTCAATCTTAATTAAAACTTGATTAGATTTAGGTTTAGGAAGGGGTAAAGAATCATCAATTTCGAAAGATAATTCATCACCATAATTTTTTATAACAGCAGCGTACATAATATTTTTTAGTATTTAGGATCAAAAATAACTTTAATGCAGTTAGATGATTTATCTTGCGCTACCTTAAATGCTTCCTCTGCTTCTTCTAAAGGAAACCTGTGAGTAATTATTATATCTCCTATATTAGGGATGGTTGAAATAAGTTTCGCTGCAATTTCAAAATCTTTAATACCTGCTGTTGAACCATACATAATAGAAGGAAAGATCTTAATTTCATTCATTATTACCCTCAATCCTGGTAAATTAATTCCAGAAAGAGGAATGCCCAATAAAACTATCCAAGAGCCTGGTTTAGCTGATTTTGCACTTAAATCTAACGTATCATCAGTTCCTACGCAATCAACAACTCTGTCATATATACCATCTAGATTACCAGCACCGAGCTTATTTCCTGCGTCTTTTTGGTGGTCATATTTTGCAATTAAGTCAACTTCACATCCAATATATTTAGCAGCTGCAATCGCACACATTCCAATAGTGCCTCCACCTATTACTGCGATTTTATGGCTTGAATTTGTATTTGTTCTAATAAATCCATGTAACGCAACTGCTAAAGGTTCGACCAAGCAGGCATCCTTAATAGATATTTTTTTATTTAAATGGATTAAACACTCTTCTGGAACTAATATTTGTTCAGTCATACCGCCGTTAATACTCATTCCCATCCCTTTAAAATCAACTTTACATAGATGATAGTCACCTGAATTACAAGATGGGCATTTACGACAAGATATAATTGGCTCTATGGCTACATGAGTTCCATTAGAAGTTATTCCTGCAATTTCATGTCCAGCAACATGAGGAGAATGGGCTCCAGCATTCAATAAATGAAGATCACTGCCACAAATTCCAGCTGAAGCTATATTTACTAATACACCTTCACCAGAAGGATAGTCAATATTTGATGTAAATACTTTGCCGTTAGAATAAGAAACAGCTTTCATTAACTAATATCTAATGACTTATATACTGAAGCAGCTACATCCGTAGCTGTTTTCCAAGCTGTTATGCCTTGGTGCATCTGATTCATTACAAACCCTAATGAAATATTATTATCAGGATCTGCAAAACCTAAAGAGCCACCTGCTCCTCCGTGTCCAAAAGCTTGTGGATTAGGCCCCATACTGACATCTTTTGTTCCCAGCATAAAACCAAGACCAAATCTTGTATGCATTTGAGCTAAGACTAAATCTTTTCCATCAGATTGTGTTTGTCTTCCCATTTCAATTGTCTCTGGACTCAAAATATGTATATTATTTCTTGAACCTCCATTCGCTAAAACTCCGTATAATTTTGCGATAGACCTAGCAGTGCCATGACCATTAGCAGCAGGAATTTCTGCTTTTCTCCATTTTTCAGTGTTTGCTTCCATTTGATCAGGATTCATTTTCATTTTTGGATTATTAAATGCTGCTCCAGATGGTTTATCAGTATCAGCAAAATCAAGTAAGAGTTGCCAAAACGGTGGTGCAATACCTCTAGGTAATTTCATAAGTAAAGGAGTAAAGATTTTCTGTAATAAACCTGGTTTACTGGGTTGAATGTCAGTTACTCTATGAAATTGTTCTTCAGGTAATCCTATCCAAAAATCTAGATTTAGTGGTTTTGCAATATTTTCATCAAAATATTGACCTAAAGTTTGTCCAGTAACGCGTCTTAATAGTTCACCAATTAAATGGCCGTAAGTAATTGCATGATAACCATGCGCCGTTCCAGGCTCCCAGAAAGGTTTTTGTTTGGCTAGTTCAGAGCATATTAAATCCCAATTTGCAAAAGAGCCCTCTTCCAATGGCTCTCTTACACCACATAAACCTGACTTGTGACAAAAAAGATATCTCACTGGGATATTTTCCTTTCCATTCGCTCCAAATTCAGGCCAATATTCTGATACTGATTTATCTAAATCTAATTGACCTTTTTCAATCAATTGAAGTAAACAAATTGCTGCGATTCCCTTAGTTGTTGAAAAAACATTCACTATTGTTTCTTCTTGCCATAATTCTGTTTTATCTGTGTTAGCGTAGCCACCCCAAAGATCTATAACCTTTTCACCTTTTACTTCAAGTGAAATAGCACAACCTAATTCAAAACCACTGTCAATATTTGCTTGAAAGATTTTTTTTGCTTCCGAGAATCTTTCATCACAATATCCATTTACCATAAGAACTTCCTTTTACTTATTTTTCCAAATTATTAATTGGCGAGTTGATTTAATATAATCTCCAAAATCAGGTCTTCTCTCTAAACTCCTATTGTCCATCATTTGACAAGTAATCAAGGAAAACATTAGATTCATTACTAAAGGGCACACAAATAGATACCAATAGCTGATATCAACAGAAATAGTCATAAGATATAAGCCCCACCAAAACAGAATTTCGCCTAAGTAATTTGGATGTCTTGAATAAGCCCAAAGACCCTGTTTCATAGTTTTATCTTTATTTGTTTTATTCATTCTAAATGTACGCATTTGTTCATCTGCTATCAGTTCTAAACTTACAGCTAGAACAGTAAATAAACTTGCAAGATATAGAAGAATACCTACATCATTGGTGGAAACAGAGAGAGCAAAATAAATTGGGAATAAAGATAGATTAACTTGTAAGGTTGGATATATATGAATACCAAATAAATCTATTAGAAACGCAAAAGGTTTCTTTTTTAAATTGATATACCTAAAATCTTCGTGTTTTAAACCCTCCCAGTCTCTAATCCAATTGATGGTTAAACGAAGTGCCCAATACATGAAAGGTATCAATATTAAGATAACTTTTTCAAGATTTATTTCAGAAGATTCAGGCCAAAAAGCAACATATAGGGCTATTGGTATGGGAGCAACAGACCAAAAAGGATCATATAAACTTGAATTCTTAAATATTCGACTGGCTATAAAAACGACGAGTGTTGCAAATAAATGCCCTATCACAACTATAGACCATTGATGAGAACCTATAAATTGATAAGAACCCGCAACAGCAACGACCATAGCAATAAAATAAACTACTGCAGTAATAAAAAAACTTTTGGCTCTACTCATTTATGAACTAGCTACTGCCCCACCATCACAGGCTATTGTCTGCCCTACAGTATAGGCACCAGCTCTAGAGCTTAGAAAAATAGCAAGACCTGCAATATCTTCTGCATCACCTACTCTTCCACTCGGATTACTTTGTCCTACAGCTGACCAATCTATATCTGTATCTCCTCCGCCGCCAACTCCGGTGCTTAACATCCAAGTAGGAAATGGTCCAGGTGCAATTGCATTTACGATTATATGATCTTTTATTAACCTTGCAGCTAAGACACGAGTCAAGTGATGAACTGCCGCTTTAGAAGGTCCATAAGAGAATGCATCAAAAGAACCTGTCTTAATTCCATCAATGGACCCTATATTAATTACCCTAGAAGGGTTGTCAGTATTACCAGATTCTCTTAATAAAGGTAACAGCTGCTGAGTAAGAAAAAATATACCTTTTACATTAGTATCCATAACTTTATCCCAACCTAGTTCAGAGTATTCTTCAATAGGTTCTCCCCACGAGGCTCCAGCATTATTTATTAATATATCTAACGAATTTTCTTTAGAAGATAATTCTTTTACTAATGCACCGATTCCTTCGAGATTGGATAAATCAGCAGGAATAGAAATACACTCACCTCCATATTCATTTGCTAATCTTTCTGCAGTAGCATCACAAACTTCTGCTTTTCTTGAGCTTATATAAACTCTGGCACCATTTGCTAAAAAGCCAGCCGCAATCATTTCTCCTATTCCTCTAGAGCCGCCAGTTACTAGGGCTACTTTTCCTTCAATTGAAAATAAATCTTTCATAATTTTGTTCCTTGTAATCTAAATAAAAATCCCAATATATATAGTGTAAGTGCCTTAGGGGCTTACGTAAATTATTTAACTTGCTTAATTATAAGGAGAAAAGAAATGATAAATAATACATTTGATTTACTGTGGAGAGATATTTCACCTTTTGCAGTAGGATTTGATAGAACCTTTGACACTTTAGCTCTATTGGCTAATTCAAAACAAGAATCTTCAAATTACCCACCTTACAACATAAGAAAAGTTAGCGAAGATAAATATACTATTGAGCTAGCAGTTGCGGGATTTGAAGAGGAAGAAATTGATATAGAAGCTTCAGCGGAGAACTTAGTAATCAAAGGATCCAAAGATAAGGATGCATCTGAAGGACTTTTGCATCAAGGTTTAGCATCGAGAAACTTTATTAAACGTTTTGTTCTTTCCGACGATATGGTTATTAAAGGAGCCGCTTTAAGTAATGGCATGTTGTACATTGGAATTGAAAGAATAATTCCAGAAGAAAAGAAAGCTAGAAAAATTGAATTTACTTCTAAAAGTAAATTACTTAGCTAAATAAAAAGGGAGGCTTATCCTCCCTTTTTTTTACTATCATCTTTTTTAGTTTCTTTAGGTTTGGAATTGAGATCCAGAAGAATATCTTGAAGTAAATTTATTGAATTGATTACAAAACTTTCCGTGCCTAGAGAATAACTATTTATTCTTTTTTCAACTCGTTTTGCTCTTTGAACATATTTATTTTCTTCCATAGTTAAATTCTATATTACTATGAGCAAATTTAAATCACTATGAATTACCTCAAGACCAATAGTTTAAGTATTATAGAAACGAATATAAATGAATTTAAATCACTGCATTTAAGTCAAACTAAGTCCATCCACTTAGTTCTTCAAAGTATAAATGGCTATCTTCTAAAATTAAACGATGTAGATGAATCTACTAAAGAACTTTATTCATTCATCTCTGCAATGATTCCTGCTCAACAAGATAGCCAATTAATTTCAAGAGATGATCTTATTTTCCTTATAACCTCTACAAGACTTTCTTTTAACGGGGAGCAGAGCCTGCAAATAATGAATGTAGATAAATTAAAGAAATCCCAAGTTCAAAAAAATAAAGAGATAAAGTTTAAAGGAAATATATTAAACCTTTTAAA
>MDSV01087593.1_pt1 | contig 10330 bp, 12 predicted proteins | sample 810851 | NCBI WGS metagenome assembly MDSV01 (sample SAMN05326640, study PRJNA326480) | marine metagenome | isolation source: seawater | place: Atlantic Ocean: North East | collected 2012
AATTCATATAATTTTTCTTTTAAGATTGTACACAACTTTATCTAACTTTGTGACAGGATTTTGTCCCATTTTGAGTGAATTTGTTATTGTTTTACATAACATACTGCCTACAACTAACCCATTAGCTGATTTTAGAGATGATATAGTCTTATCTGTAATACCGAATCCAATTACTAGATTCTTTTTCGGGTTAATTCTTTTAATAAAGTTATAATTTTGAAGAATTTTTTTTGGTGAAACTTTTAGTTTTCCTCCAGTAGTTGATAGCATCGATATATAATAAATCATATCATGTGAGTCTTTAATAATTTTTTTCATTCTATCTTTAGATGTAGTTGGAGACAGAAGCTGAATAAAATTTATTGATTTTTTTTTGCATTTATCAGCAAACGTTTTATTTTCAGGGTAAGGAAGATCAACAATAATTAAACCATCAACGCCAGACAATTTACAGCTATTTAAAAAATTATTTTCCCCATTTTGGTAAATTATATTGTAATAGCCCATTAGAATAATTGGCTTATGAGGATTATTTTTTGTGAATGACCTTACTATTTGAAAGACCTCTTTTAATTTGATCCCATTTTTAAGAGCTCGGTGTGAACTTCCCTGTATTTGTCCTCCATCAGCTATAGGAGTGTTATGTGGGAATCCGAGCTCAAGAATATCTGCATGTTTAGATATTTTATCTAAAATTTTGAGAGAGTTATTTTTAGTGTTGTCTCCAGCAACAGTGTAAGTAATTAAAGCTGGCCTGTTTTCTTTTTTACACTTATTAAAAACTAAGGCTATCTTCGAGCTCATCTTATGTATGATCCTAATTTTTGTTTAATAATATCCCTATCTTTAAGACTATCACCGCAAGAGTTTACAATAATAACTTCGGATGATTTTAGTTTAGGAGCTAATTTCATCGCTTCAGCAAAGGCATGTGAGGGCTCAAGTGAAGGAGAAATATTTTCAAGTTTTGAAACTAATTGATAAGCTTTTAGAGCCTCTTCATCACTTGCAGAAGTATATCTAGCTCTTTTCGTATCTTTGAGAAAACAATGAAGAGGAGATATTCCAGGGTAGTCAAGACCTGCAGATATTGACTGAGTAGAACCTATTTGACCTTCTTGATCTTGTATAACATATTGCGCAGCTCCATGAAGAATACCAATTTTAGATCCATTAGTTAGTGGTGCTGCGTGTAATTTACTATTAGTAGGGCCACCAGCCTCTACACCAATAAACTCAACATGAGTATCCATAAACTCATTCCAGAAACCGGCTGCTGAACTACCGCCTCCAACACAATTAATTAATTTTAATTTATCAGGTATTTTTCCAAATTCGTCTATGACTTGCTTCATTAATTCTCTAGATATTTGCGCTGTGCTCCAAGCACAAATTTTAATAAATATGTTAGGACCAACTGTTGAACCAACACACATGTGTGTAGTATCACAATTTGAAACCCAGTATCTCATACATTCACTCACAGCATCTACTAATGTTTGACTTCCAGTAGTTACAGGTACTATTTTTGCTCCATTTTTTCTAATAGCCTCTACATTTGGTCTTTGTCTTTTTATGTCTTTAGTACCCATAAATATTTTACATTTAAGACCAAATTTTTTAGCTGCCATTGAAAGCATTTTTCCTGCATATCCAGCACCAGTATCACCAACAATATATTTCTTACCTGCTTTTTTTGCAATCAGACAGTGAACGGTAGCATTATAGATCTTGTGAGCACCACCATTAGCTTCAGATACTACTTTTGCATAAATTTGCGCACCTCCGAGATATTCCGTCAAATTATCTAACTTAATGAAAGGTGTAGGAGAACCTACGTAAGTTTCAAAATATTTATCCCTCTCTTTAAGAAATCTTTTATTTTTTCTAAGTTTTGTAAATAATTTTGTTAGATCGTTAACGGGTTTTTTTAGTGTTTCAGGTATATAGTTTCCACCAAATTTTCCACCATACATAAAATTTTTATCATGTTGGTCGATTAGAGGTACTTTTTTTTTAATTTTTAATCTCATTAATTTTATTAATAAAACATTTAATTTTATGATGATCTTTGTAACCTAATTGACTCTCTAAGCTAGATGATAAATCAAAAAAGTTAACCCCTAATTTATTAATATTTTCTACATTATCTACAGAAATTGAACCTGCTAGTGCATATTTCGTTCCTGTAGGAAGTTTTGTAATTAGATTTCTTGGAAACTCAAAAGATTTTTCCATACCGGGAGTATCAAACAATATTATATCAGCATTATCAAATTCCTTATATTTATTAATATCTTGCAAATTTTGTATTTTGACTGCTTTAATGATTTTGAATCCCATTTTTTTGATTTCTGACACTCTATTTTTTGTTTCTGATCCGTGAAGCTGAATAAAATCAAAAATTCCCACTAAATTTTCTTTTATAAATTTATCACTTGGATTTACTGTAACTGCTACAAAAGAAGAATTTTTTTTATCATATCTTGAAAGTATTTTTATATCTTTTAAATCAATATTGCGAGGTGATTTTTTATAAAAAACAAACCCTAAATAATTTACTTTTAGGTCAATGCATAGCTGAACATCTCTAGCTGGATTTAGACCACAGATCTTTGTTTTCATTATTTTAATTCTTCAGAAAGATACTTAATATTTTTTTTTATATTACCACGCGTAATCGCTCTTCCAATCACTAACCAGTCAGATTTAACTTTTTTAGCCTCCATAGATCGCTTTTGATCGTAGTTTCTTTTTCCTAATTGTACGCCTGGAGTAATAATTTCTTTTTTAAAAACTTTTTTAACAGCGCTTACTTCATAAGGACTACAGACTAAAGCATCCAAGGAAGCTTTTTTTGCCAGCTTTGCTTGATGAATTACTAAGTTTTTAACTGATTTATTATATCCGATAAGTTTTAAATCTTTATTATTAAGTGAGGTTAAAGTTGTGACCCCTATAATCTTTATTGATCCTGAAACTTTTTTTACTGCTTTGAGTGCTGCTAAACCTGATGATATATGTACTGTAAGGTAATTTATTCTTAAATCTTTTAATGCTTTAACAGTTGATACCATTGTATTAACTGTATCATTTAGTTTTAAATCAACGAAAATTATTTTGTTTTTTAAAGAAGATATGAACAGTCTTCCCTTTTTAGAATTCATAAATTCTAATCCAAATTTATAACCAACTTTTATTTTATTTGTTTTTGATTGATTTATAATTTTCTTTACTTTTTTAATATCAGTGGTGTCACAAGCTAAAAATATTTTTTTTGTTTTTTTCATTCGTTAATAATTTTTTTTAAAATTTTTGAAGCTCTAAACCTTACCTTAAAACGCTCTGGTTTGTATATTAGTTCATTATTTTGAGGGTTACGTGCATTAAAATTTTCTCTTAGTTTCTTACAATACCATCGACCAAAACCCCTTATTTCAACACCTTTTCCATTTTGTAAAGCATTAGAGATACTATTTGATAATTCATCAATTATTGTCCCTAATTCAGAATGGTTAAGTTGTGGATTTTTTTTTTGAAGCTGTTTTATTAGCTTTTGTCTTGACAATTATTTTTCTTTTTTATTTTTTTTACCAATAGCTTTTTCAAAAATACCTTTTAAAGTAGCGCCCGATTTGGTAGCACCTTCACCAAATTTAGCGATTAAAGATTTTTCTTCGTCTATCTGTTGAGCCTTCACACTTAATTTAATTCTTCTCGAGTTTAAATCAAGCTCTGTTATCTTTGCGTCCAATGCATTGTCCTTTGAAAAAACCTCTGGTCTTGCGTCTGCCGCATCTTTTGCAAGGTCCGCTTTTCTAATAGTCACAATAAGTTTTTTTTCCTTATCAATAGCCACTCTCACACCAGTCTTTAAAACTTCATGAATTCTAGTTGTTATTACATCTCCAACTTTTTTCTTATTGTCTTTAAACCAGTCTAATGGATCTTTTTCTAAAGCACGTTTTGAGAATCTAATTTTATCGTCTTTAACTTCAATAATTTTTACATTTATAATCTCATTTTTTTTAAATTTCTTAAGATCCTCAATATTTTCTTGATAAGAAATCTCTTTATAATGCAACATACCGGATAATTTTGTATCTAATAATTCACCGAATATAGCTTTTTCCGTGATATTGTTAATTTTAATTTTTGTTTCTTTTCCAATTAAATTTTTAATCTTATCCCAAGGGTTTTCTAAAGTCGCTTTATAAGATAAAGAAATTCTTTTTGTATCTTTATCAATATTAACAATCTTAAATTTTATTTTTTGAGATACTGATAAAACTTTACTAGGCTTGATATTTCTATTAGTCCAATCTAGTTCAGAAGCATGTATTAAGCCCTCTACTGACTCCTCAATTTGAACAAAGCAACCATAGTCCATTATTTTTGTAACCACTCCTTCATAAATTTTTCCGACTTTATATTTTTTTTCAATATTTTCAAAAGGGTCTTCTGTTAAGGCTTTTACAGAAGCAGAAACTCTATTTGTTTTTTCATCTATTTTAGTAATTTTTACTTTAATTTTTTGACCTATAGATACTAAGTCGGAAGGCTTCTTTACTCTTCCATGACTTAAATCTGTTATGTGGAGCAATGCATCAATTCCATTAATTTCTAAAAATATTCCCCAATCGGTAGTTGCTTTAACGATTGCGTTATCAACTATGTCACCTTCTTTTATATTTTTTAGAGCTTCAGTTATTACTGCATTTTTACTTTTTTCAAGTACAGCTCTTCTTGAAACGCAAACATTCCCTCTATTTTTATCTAGTCTTGTAGCTATGACTTTAAGCGGGGTGTTTAACAAATGATCAATTTTTTTTAGAGGCCTGACATCAATTTGAGAAGATGGCATAAAACAAGGCAACCCTTCTACATTTGTAATAAATCCACCTTTTACTTTACCAGTTATAATGCCAGTCATCTCTTCTTTTGTTTCAAAAAATTTTTCCATTTTTTTCCAAGTTTTCATTTTTCTAGCTTTGTCTCTAGAAATAATTATTTCACCCTTGAAGCTTTCTATTCGCTCTAAGTAAACGTCTATTTGTGAACCTATTTTGAGATTTTCAAGTTCTTTATCATTTTTAAATTCTTCAACAGGTATCATACCTTCCATTTTAGCTTTGCAATCAACTACTATGAAATTTTTAGTAATTTCAGATACAGTAGCTTTAATTATTTCATTTTCTTTTAATTTTCTGTCTTTAAAATCTTTATCCAGCAAGCTTTGAAATTCTTTATGGACTGGACTTGTGTTTTTTAACTCTTCAGTTGGCATATTTTTCTTTTAATACCTTATCAATGTGTTTTGACATTTTTTTTAACATAGCTTGTTTATTTAATTTTCCGGTGTCGATTTCTATCGAATTTCTATGTTTAAGTAAAGGGGAGTGTTTTCTCTTTGTATCTAATATATTTCTTATTCTAAGTGCTTTTTTAACATTTTTTAGTTTGATGTTAACATCAAATAATTTTAATTCGGCATATCTTCTTTGAGCAGCTATTCTCAAATTACATTTAAAATAAAATTTGATGTCGGAATTAGGAAGTATCTTAGTTGAAATATCTCTTCCTTCAATACAACAATTTTTATAGCGCTTTGAAAAATTTACTTGAAAATTTTTTAAAATTTTTCTTATTTCTTTATTTTTTGCAATTATCGAACTGTATTCTGATATTTTTTGATTATGTAAATTAATTTTTTTCAAAATACTATAATTGAGTTTTTTGAATTTATTTTTTAAAAAAATTTTTTTCTTTTTTGGTTTATATTTAATTATCAAATAAGCAGCATATCTGTAAAGTAGTCCAGAAGAAAGAAATCTTAATTTATATTTTTCAGATATCATTCTTGCGCCTGTTGATTTGCCAGTAGCAGCTCCACCATCACAAGAAATTTGTATTGTTTTATTTTTGTATTTCAAATTTAGCCCCTAATGTTTTCATTATTTTGAGAAAAGAAGGTGAAGAGGTAAAAACTGTCTCAAAGTTTTTAACTTTTGTTTTTGCACCAGTTAATAAAGCTAAAACAAACGAGGACATACAAATCCTATGATCTCCTAAACTTGGAACATTGATTACTTTATCACTAGCATCAATCATACCTCTGCCATAAATTTTCAATACTCCTTTATAAAATTTAGATTTAACGTTTATTTGTTTTAATATTTTTTGCATCTCAAGAACTCTATTACTTTCTTTATTGGTCAAATCTTCTATACCTTTAAAAGTTGAAATTCCTTTAATTAAAGAGGCCATTACAAATAAAATTGGATATTCATCTGTCATACTTGTATAAAAATTTTTTGAAGCATTTATGGATTTTAGTTTACAACTTTGAACCAAAATATCTCCTCTAATTTCATAATTTATCTTCCTTTTATTTTTAAATTTTATTTTAGCTCCATTTCTCTTTAAAAGATTATAAAAGCCAATTCTAGTTGGATTAAGACCAACATTTTTAATACAAACTGATGAGTTTTTATTGAGTAAAGTTAGAGCAGAAAAAAAAGCGGCTGATGATGGGTCATTAGGTATATGTATCTTAATTGAGTTAAGATATCTTTTTCCTATCACAACTATTTTCTTTTGTTTTTTTTTTATTTTTATAGATTGAGAATTTTTTAAAAGCATATTTTCTGTATGATCTCTACTCATCATAAGTTCATTTATTGTCGTATTTCCAAAGGCGTTTAATCCAGCTAATATAACAGCACTTTTTAATTGCGCTGACACTCCGGAGTTATAGTTTATTCCGATCGGGCTGTCAGAAGAGATTAATTTTAAGGGAAAATTAAATTTATTATCAGGCAAAAAAGTTGCGCCAAATTTTCTCATTAATTCAATTAACTTTTTCATACTTCTTTTATTAAGAGAATGATCTCCATTTAGACTTACTTTTATCCCTTTAGTGGTTGAAAGAATGCCAATTAAAAGTCTGGCTAATGTGCCTGAATTGCCAAAATTTAATGATTTACTTTTATCTAAAAAAAATGACCCAAGCCCTTTGCCATAAATATTGTACTCTCCATGTTTTAATTTTATAATTTTTACTCCAAGTTTTTTTAAGCAGGCAATGGTTGATAAAACATCCTCAGATTCTAATACATTTGTTGCAGTAGAGAGATTTTGACTTATAGCACCGAGTAAAAAACTTCTTATTGAAATAGATTTATCCGAGTCAACTTTAATAGTTTTTTTATATGGAAGTATTTTTTCATGAATTAACAGGTTGAATTTTTTTGATATCATTAACTCTAGGAGAATTGAGTACCAAAGTAATGTTGAATTGCTTTAGCAGACTTTAATAGCTCTCTAGAAGTCCCTTCTGCAATTACTGTATGCTCTCCTAAGACATAACTTCTGTCAGTAATATCAAACAAATTTTTTACATTATGGTCAGTGACTAATATTGCTGTTCCGCTGGATTGAATTTTAAGGATATATTTTTGAATATCCTGAATTACTAATGGGTCTAAGGCGGCTAGTGGTTCATCTAATAACACGATTTTAGGTTTATTTATCATAACTCTTGCCATCATTAATCTTCTTATTTCGCCACCTGATAGAACAGAGGCGTTTAAAGATCTTAAATGTTGTAGATTGAATTCATCGAGTAATTTCTCAGTGATAGATTTTTGATTTGCAGAACCTTTTATTGATATTTGGGCAATACCCATTACATTGTCATACACTGACATATTAAACACACTTCTTTGTTGAGGCAGATAACCTAGGCCCTCTTTCGATCTTAAATGAATTGGTATCTGCTCAATAGATTTATTATTTAAATATATTTTTCCGTTATCAACATTTTGTTCGCCAATGCACATTGAAAATAATGTGGTTTTGCCACAACCATTTGGACCTAAAATGCCAACACATTCTCCCGGGAAAACTTTTAAAGATAATTTTTTTAAAATTGGCCTGCCGTCAAAAGACTTACTTAAATCCTTTACCTCAAATATAGCTTTATTATTTTTAAACTTTAATATTCGAAATCCTTTTTTCATTCTATATTAACCTTGGTATTAATTTTGTTGCTCTCAAAAGAAGTTATCTTCAACTTCTTTTTTTTTATATCAAATAAAAGTTTATCTGCAAACATAGTGCCTCTGATATCTTTAATCTTTACATTTTCTGTGATCGATAAAAAACTTTGAGAGTTTGAATAACTAGCTTTATTGGCAAAAAGTTGGCTTTCTTCATATAAAGCATTAACATTTCCGATGAAATCCATATCTAATGTTTTATTATTATATGTACCATTGTCTGAAGAGACTTTCAAAATAGTGTCATCCTTAAAATAAAACAAAGCCTCAACATCTGTCATAGAAACAATTTCTTGTTTATTTTTGTTAATGGATGCACTTTCCGATTTTATAATATACCTATTTCCAGCTAAATCTAAGCCTGAATATTTGATATTGGAAAATATATCTACTTCACTTGAACTTTCAGATAAATCATTTTTTATCTCTTGTCGGGTTTTTTCTGAAATTATATTGTTATCACCAGAATGCTTATCACCATAGTAAGTAAAAAAAATTATAAAACTTCCTAGTACCAATAAACTAAATTGGAGTATTTTTAATTTTTTTTTCCTATTCATTAACTTAATCCCTCTCTTAGTAAAAAATGTATATGAATTATTCCCTTTAAAACTTTATTCTTTTTATCTTTATCTTTATCAGAAACAACTAATAAACTAGTAATTTTTTTTTCAGACATAAAACCAAGTGCTTTAGAAGCTGACATATTTTCATTGATCACATAAGGGTAGCTTCTAATAATTTTTGTTAAATTTTTTTCTTTTTTCGATTTATTCAAAACTCTTCTCAGATCTCCATCTGTAATTAAACCTTTTATAAAATTATTTTTTGTTATTACAACTATTCCCAATTTTTTTTTATTCATAACATTTACTGCTTGAGTAAAACTTTTTTTAAGGTCTATAACAGGCATCTTTTTGCCTGTGACCATTATGTCTTTAGCGAGTCTAAGAGATGCACCTAAATTCCCACCCTTATGATATAAAAAAAAATTTTCTTTTGTAAATTTTTTCTTTGCCATAATAGTTGTAGCGAGACAATCACATAGCAACATCACAAATGATGTTGAAGAAGTTGGAACTAAATTGTTTGGATCAGACTCTCTTAACTTCGGATAAATGATTTTGATGTCACTGGCTTTTAAAAGCATACTATTAGAATTAGAGGCAATACCAATGATTTTTATGCGAAATCTATTAGCAAATTTTAATAAATTAGTGAGTTCTAATGTATTTCCAGAATTAGAGATAACTATCAGTATATCTTTTTTTTCAATTTGACCCGCATCTCCATGAGACACTCCTGTTGGATCAATAAAAAAACTTGGAATACCAACGCTTGAAAAAGTAGCTGCAGCTTTTTTGCAAATAAATGAATTTTTCCCTACTCCAGAAAAAATTACTTTTCCTTTACAGTTTATTATTAGGTCTATTGCGTTAACAAAAGAATTGTTAAAGACTTTTCTAATTTTTTTAAGTTCTTTAATTTGTATATTTGCAGCTTTATTTGCTAAAGATATATATTTTTTATTATTCATCTAATGTTCAAAAATATCAAATTTAAATCCATTTTGATCAAGCTTCACCCTAGTGTCTAGAAAATTTAAACATTTTTTATAAATGTCCATTCTATTTTCACGTACTAACATATTCTCTAGTTCGGCTTTAATCTTATGCAAAAAAATAACATCGTTTGCTGCATACTCTAATTGTTTATCAGATAAATTATTAATATCTTTATTCCAATCACTACTACCTTGTCTTTTGTCTAAATTTTTATTGCAAAATTCTTGAACAAGATTTTTAAGTCCATGAGCATCTGTGTATGTTCTAACTATTTTTGAAGCTATTTTTGTATCAAAAATATTTTTAATTTTACATTTTAGAAAAAATTCTAAAGCATTTTTGTCAAATCTTAGAAAGTGTCCAATTTTCAAGATATTTTCATTTTCTAGAACTGATACCAAGTTTGGAGCTTTATAGTTATTTTTATTAGGTTGAATTATAAAAACGTTATCTTTGTTATCACAAATTTGTATCAAACTAAGTTTATCTCGCTCAGGTATTTGTAAACCTGTAGCTTCTGTATCTATAGCGACGCTGTCTTTAAATGAGTTAGCAATTTCTAGAGTTATGTCCTCTTTAAACTTAGTTATTTTCATATATAAGTGTATTAGATACCATGAAAAGTCAAATTTGCACAATTTTAGGTGGTGGTGGATTTATAGGAAGATATCTTGTCAGGAATTTGACCAAGAAAAACTATAGATG
>MDSV01240224.1_pt1 | contig 10329 bp, 6 predicted proteins | sample 810851 | NCBI WGS metagenome assembly MDSV01 (sample SAMN05326640, study PRJNA326480) | marine metagenome | isolation source: seawater | place: Atlantic Ocean: North East | collected 2012
ACTGAGTAGGATGAAACATCACCGTCGTATTTATTAGAGTCTAACCTTACACTAGTAAATGTTTGAGTATTTTTAATATCTGTACTTCCAAAGTCTCCCCAGAAGCTTAAACCACTTACTATATTGTTAGCAGACATTGCCATTCCATCTGCTTGTGTAGTGAAACTCAAACCTGTTGCACTTGCACCTGAATTATTAGCGGCATATGCCATATCAATACGATTACTTACTGCTCCTACAATTGCATTAACTGCTAAACGAGCAACATCGCCCGCTACAACTGCTGTACCATTCGTATCACCAGCACCAGCATATAAACAATCATTTCCTACATATGCTTCGCTGTTTGCTTGGCCACTAATCAGATATACATCCTCATCTTGACCTTGAATATTGTTTATAGCTGCAGCATTATATACATAAGCTATTTGAGTATAATCACTACCCAACTGCATACCATAAGCATTATTCTTACAACTGATCTTATAAGTACCAGCTGCATTAGCGACACCCATACTGAACATCCCTAATGACATTACAGTTACTATAGCAACTGTTAAAATTCTTTTTAGTTTCATATCGAAACCTCCCTAATAATATTCCCCATTATAATTAACAAGGAAACAATAAACTAATGGTAAGATAATATAAAAATCAGTTCTATAAGACAAGTCTAATATAGTATTTTTTAATAAATTTAAATAAATGTTTAATATTGTTGCATTTAAGCAACAATTAAAACGTTACTTTAAATGCTCTCTTAATAATTTTTTAAGATAATTTGCAGTTTCCTCGTCTATATCTTTAGAATCTAAAACTCCTAAATCGCTAGCTTTTTTTATTAATAATAACCCTTCATTTACTTTACCTTGTTTTATTGCTATTGAACCAATAGCTAAGTCACAGAAACCTTGGTAATAATCACCATTATTTAAATAATTACAAACTCTATCAATTTCTTCATCTTTACCTACATTTAAGTAGTAAGAAATTAAAGGAATTGCTTGATCTACCCTTTTGGGTGCAAGAGATAATAATAATATTAATTTATTTTCCCATAAATCAATGTACTTTTGAGTAAAAACTCGAGTATTTTCTCCTAATTTACCTGGAAGTATTGAAATAGTAGATAGAGTGTTAATATGCACATTAATTAACTCTAAGGACGCTTTATTTGCTAAAATCATTTCATGAGAAGCACATAAATGCCAATTTAAAACTTTATAATCCGTCTCATTAAGTACTCCATAAAGTAGGACCTGGTCTTTAAAATAATTGTTAAAACCGTTAAATTTTTGGCTAAATTGAAGGCCGCCTTTTCCAAAATCATAAACCTTTTTTGCACATATTTTATTTCTTTCAGATTCTTCGGCTATTTTTATTAAAGAATACGAACGAAAACTATCCATATGGTTATAAGCGGTATAATAGCCAATATAGGCACCATAAAAGGAAAAGGATGCTATAAAAATAATAAAAAATGCTGAGAAATACATAGAACTATATAATTTTTTAATTTTAATGAAATATCTATTTTCAAATTCGTTAAAATCTTTAGAGATCAAGAATGAAGCCAATATTGCCTGATAAGAAACCGAAGCAATCCAAGTAAACCAAAATACTCCTATACAAAAGTATAATAACCATAAGAATGAAAGAGAAATTGATATTTTAAAGGAATACTTAAATATATTATAAATGTACAATAAATATATACTTGCACCAACTAAACCAATACTGAATATATGTTCGAACAATTCATTATGGGTATGAAAATGTACTCTATTTCCTGTATTAATTTGATAGAATACCTCTGGTGTAAAACTTGCAATTAATAATTCAGATATACTTCCCCAGCCATGACCAAATAATATTGCTTTAATACTTATCAGATGTTCTAGTAAAACCCTAATTATAGTGCCTCTTGCTATTAAAGTACCTAAATGTCCTACAGAAGATTTTTTATAATCAGAAAGATCTTCAGTTATATCTGTACTTCCATCCCAATAAATAAAGGAAGATAAAAGCATAATAATTGATAGAAATATTGGTATTAAAGTGAAAAATATTGGATTTAAAAATATTTTTAATAATATTTTTAAATTATATTTATCAATAATTAAGTAAAAAAACCATGCTATAAGTAATATTAACCATAATGCGATAGCAGAATTATTATCAATAATCCAAAATAAAGGACCTAATAAAATAAATATTATTAGACCTAAAAATTCCTTTTTTATTTTCAAATTATATAATTCTGTGAAATAGATTAGAAGAAGTGCAAAAGATATAAAATAAAGTGCTAACCAATCATTAAAGCCAAAAAAAGAAACTACTATCCCTGTTATAGTAGGAAAAAAACTACCTATTGATACAACTAAAGTCACAAAAAATAAATTAATAAAAATGATAAATTTTATTTTATAAATTTTAGCTATATATAAATAAGTAAACGTTAATAAAGATAATGAAAAATACCAGAATGCACCTTGTCCTAATTGTGGAGAACCATAAAGCGAAAATATTGGAAGTCTGTTAAATAAAGAAGAAAAAATTGTATAAAAACCTGCTAAAGCAGGAAGCAATACCAAAGGATGGATAAAATACTTTCTTAAATCATTATTTATAATACTTATTCTAAGTAACAGGATAGCCATAATTGCAGTAGCAAAATGATTAAAAACTATCATTCCTTCAACTTGTCCCCAATATCCAATATGTAACTGCGGACTAGCAAACATAATAGACCATGGGATTACTAATGCTATGATAGAAATCAAAATATTTTCTATATCATTTAAATATTTAAATAAACGCATCTAACTCCCCAGTAAAAAATCACGTCAATAATGTTATGATATTATTAATCTTAATAACAGAGTAAGTATAGATTTTTATAATCTTATATATACAAACTTAAAAAATAAGATGAATTTAAATTATTTTTTAATTTATAAGATGTAAATAAGTGATATAAGATAAATATGTTTTCTATAATAGTACCTATATATAATGAAGAAGATAATATTATTAAACTATCTGAATCTATATTAAAATCACTTTCAAATTTACAATATGAAGTTTTATTTATTAATGATGGAAGTACAGATAATTCAGAAAGTATAATAGAAACATTAACACATAATCACACAAATATTCATTTGATAAATCTTAGAAGAAATTATGGACAAACTGCTGCTATGCAGGCAGGGTTTGACCATTCAAAAGGAGATATTGTTATTCCTATGGATGGTGATATGCAAAATGACCCTCGAGATATTCCAATATTACTTAACAAAATTAATGAAGGCTATGATGTAGTATCTGGATGGAGAAAAGATAGGTTAGATAAAAAATTTACACGGATTATTCCTTCTAAGATAGCAAATCACTTAATATCTAAAATTTCAGGCTTACCCCTACATGATTATGGGTGTACTTTAAAGGCTTATAAAAAAGAAGTTTTAAATGAGATTAAATTATATGGAGAAATGCATAGATTTATTCCAATATACGCTGCATGGGAAGGGGCAAAAGTAACAGAAATTCCTGTAAGGCATCACGCTAGAACAGCAGGTAAAACTAAGTATGGTCTTTCGAGAATTCCAAAAGTAATTTTAGATATATTAGTAATAAGATTTTTTGATAAATCTTTAGATAGACCTATACATTTATTTGGAAAATTCGGCTTATTTATGTTTTTTGTTGCCTTTCTTTTATCATTATTAGCTATATATTTAAAAATATTTATGAACACTTCATTTATTTTAACGCCGCTTCCCTTATTAGTAGTGTTTTTTAGTATGTCTGGTTTATTATGTATATTTATTGGATTATTAGCTGAAATACAGTCACGTATTTACTTTGAGTCTATAGGAAGGCCCCCTTATTTAATAAGACAAACACGTAAAACTAAAAAAGCATAATTATGTGCGGTTTCTCAGGATTTACTTACCCTAATTCAAAAAATGAGGATGAAATTCTACTAAAAGATATGATGCTTCCAATTAAGCATAGAGGGCCAGATGAATCATCTATTTATATAAATGATAAAGTTGCTCTAGGTCATTATAGATTATCTATTATTGATATAGATGGGGGACATCAACCATGTATAGATGAAGACAACTATTTATTATTTAATGGTGAAATCTATGGATATAAAGATATTGCAAAAATTTTAAGAAAACATAATGTCCATTTAAGAGATAATTCTGACACAGAAGTATTATTTAAATCTTTAGTCTATTTTGGTGTTGAAAAAACATTAGAAATTATAGATGGCATGTTTGCATTTGTTTTTTATGAAGGTAAAAATAATACATTATGGTTAGTTAGAGATCCTATAGGAGAAAAACCATTATATTATATTCATAAAAAAAACAAAACATATTTTAGTTCAGAGGTCGTAGGATTATCTAAAGTAAATAAAAATATAAATAAAGATTCTATTATGCAATATCTTCATTTAGATTATATTCCATTTGATCAAAGTCTTATAAGTGGAATCAAAAAAGTTCTTCCAGGTGAAATCGTAAAAATAAATAATTCTAAAATTATAAAAAAATCATACTTTAATTTAAATCAAGAGAATAAGAATAATATTAGTCTTAATGAATCAATAGAAACAATTGATCAATTATTAGATAAATCTGTAAAAGAAAGATTAATAGCTGATGTACCTGTAGGAGTGTTTTTATCTGGAGGTATAGATTCAAGTCTGATCAGCTATTATGCTAAAAATTGTAATCCAGATATTTCTAGTTTTACTATCAAAATGGAGAATGATACCTATGATGAATCTAAGTATGCTGAATTAGTAGCAAAAAATCTTGGTATAAAAAATTATGTTACAGAGTTTAATAATTCTGAGATTCTTAAATCATTAGATTTCATCGAGAAAAATATGGATGAACCATTAGGTGACCCATCTATACTTCCTACATATTTATTATCAAAGTTTGCGAAAGAAAAAGTCAAAGTTGTATTATCAGGCGATGGAGCTGATGAATTATTTTGCGGTTATTCTCCTTTTAAAGTTGCAAATTATCTAAATTTTTTAAACTATATTCCAAAAGGTATCGGGCGCACCATATCATCTTTAATGGAAAAAGTACCTTCACAAGATAATTATATGAGTTACCATTTTTTACTTAAACATGTAAGTAGAGGGTTTGGTTACCCTCCCAATCAGCAAGTTTTTAGATGGATGTCCCCATTCTCTGACAATAATATAAATAAATTATTAAAGAAAGAATTTATTAGAGATTATTTACCTTCTAACTCATTGAAAAAAATTATAACTAAAGATAAAGGAAATGGTATTATAAATGATTTAAGTAAAATATTTTTACAACATTATTTACCTAATGATATACTTACAAAAGTTGATAGAGCATCAATGTATAATGGCTTAGAAGTTAGATCTCCCTTTTTATCAAAAGATATTATCAATTTTTCATTAAATCTTCCGAACAAATATAAAATAAATAATGGAAGAACTAAATTATTATTAAGGCTTTTATGTGAAAAAAAACTGCCTAGCATGATAAGTAAAAGGAAAAAACATGGGTTTGCTATTCCTCTTGCTAAAATGATGAGAGGATCGCTTAAAGAAAAAATAGAGGATACACTCTTATCTTCTAACAACTCTTTAAATGATATATTCAATAGAAAAAATATTGAAATAATATTAAAAGAACATTGGAGTGGTATAGATAATAGAAAACCTATTTGGGCTATTTATATGCTCTATAAAGCTACTGAGAGACTAACTTAAGATTAATATTATAGATTAGAAAAATGATAAAAAATAAAAATATACCAAAAATTGATGTCAAGCTAGGTACTCCAGAAAGATTTGGCTATGCTTGGAATATTGCTTCAGAAATAAAAAAAATAAATGAAGTCCAATTTTTAAACTGGACCAAAGTTATTAAAGATAAAAAATATTGGAAAGGGAAAGATATTTTAGATGCTGGGTGTGGAATAGGAAGAAATACTTATTGGCCTATATTATATGGAGCTAAATCAGCAGTTGCATTCGATATGGATGATAGAACCTTAAAGGCTGCCAAGGAAAACTTAAAAGAATATAAAAATATAAAAATAAAGAAACATAGTATTTATGATATTCCTTATAGCAATAAATTTGATATATGTTTCTCAATAGGCGTTGTACATCATTTAGAATTTCCAGAAAAAGCAATATCGGAATTAGTAAAAAGCACTAAACCAGGGGGTAAAGTTTTAGTATGGTTATATGGATACGAAAATATGGAAACTTATATTTCTATTTTAAACCCAATTAGAAAAGTCTTATTTTCAAAAGCTCCTTTACCGCTAGTTAGATTAGCATCTTTTTTACCAACAATATTTTTATTCATATATATATGGACAGGTATTTCTAAACTGGAATACTTTAAAATGCTAAAAAAACTTAGTTTTAGACAAATTCAGCAAATTATTTTTGATCAAATGCTTCCTAAAACTGCAAAGTATTATAAGAAAAATGAGGCTTTAGCATTGCTTAAACATCCAGAGCTTTATAATCAAAAAATCGAGTGGGTTAATGAATGTTCATGGGTAGTATTAGCAACAAAAATAAACTAATCCTTTTTTCATCTATTTAAATGTAATAAATATAATTCTAAAAGGTGATTTAAATGTATACTACTTATATTATATTTTTTTTTATTATATTTTTACCCCGCTTGACTTTCATAATTTTATTTCCTGAAACTGGAGGTGATTATGAAATATATACAACTGTAGCTAAAAATATACTAAATGGATGCGGCGTTTCACTTTCTGATCCTATGACAGATGATTGCATTCCACATTTTGGTGGTAATCACGGGCCGGGTTATCCCTTTTTTCTATCTGCTATTTGGCTAATTTTCAATAATTCTGATTATGCAGTAAGAATTTTTCAAAGTATTATTTATAGTGGATCATGTATTTGGTTACTTTACTCCATATATATTCTTACTAATAATAGAAAAATAATTTTAACCCTATTATTTATACTTGCTTTATCACCATTATTAGTTGCTTGGCCTAGATATGTTCAAACTGAAACTTTATCAATAGCAGCAACAATTTATTTATTATCAGAATTGTTATTATCAATATCAAAAAATAAAATTAGAATAATTTCAATAGCATTAGCCCTAATTTTTGCTACTTGGATTAGATTAGATAACATTTTTCTCGCCATACCAATAGCATTTACTACAATTTATATTCATGGATTTAGATATGGAATTATTAAAGGATTATTAATTGCTATTATATTTTCATCTACATGGGGAACTTGGACTATAAGAAATATAATAGTAGATTTACCAGATTTAATTCCTACAGATATGATCATGCCAGATGGAAGTAGACCTCCCTCAGGCTATTTAAAATGGACAAAAACTTGGATAACCCATGAGTATGAAAAACCTGGCGCTCTCTGGGGTATTAATAGAAAGAATTATGATAAAATAAGCATTCCTGATAGAGCTTATAAAAGTGAAGAAGAAAAATTAAAAATTAATCAACTTATTGATAAACTTCAAAAACATAATCAAAAAAACTTTCCAAAGTCTATAGATGATGAATTTGCTAAAATCGCTATAAATAAAATAGCAAACAATCCCACACAAAACTACCTGACTTATCCTATAATAAGAGCAATAAGAATGTGGACGAACCCTTTTTCAAGTTTTGGCTGGCCAAATGAAATGCCAGATAGTGGACTTAGTAAAGAAGAAAGGTTATCTGCAGCTCGTGGAAACAATAACATTCTTATACAAAAAGCAATTGAATTTCCAATACATGCAGCCTCCAAAGCATTTAATGCCCTTTATAGAGTAATTTTATTGTCACTATTTATATTTAGTATTATAATAATATTTTTTAAAAATAAAATTACGTATTTATTTCCATTAAGTATTATTACTATTTCTTATATTATATCCAGAACTATTTTTTTTAGTTTTAATTCTAACTTTGAGACAAGATATATGGTAACAACAATCCCATTTATAGAATTATTAGTTATTTTGACTATTATTCCTATGATATATAAAGAAAAATAATTTTTCCATAGCGATTGATTGATAATAAATAATTATAGGTATAAAAGGTATACAATATTTAGGTGAAATAACAGGGCCAGTAATTAGAGAAAAATAAATAATAATTAAAAGTGATAAAATAGACTCTATTATATTTTCTCTTATAAAATAATAAAAACCTATTAAAACAGTAAATGCTGTAAATATTGAAATCATTGCTGTAATAAATAAAACTTTTATATATGCTGAATTTTTTTCATCATAATATAAGCTTTTAAACCATTGACTAATACTCTCTGCCTTTGAAAAAGAGGAGTGATCTATGTTTCTTACTCTTGAGTCTAATAAGATAGAAGAAGTTGCAATATTTAATATTGAAGACCTTAACCACGCATAAGACAAATAAAATATGTTTTGCTCAGAAATTATAACCTTAGAAACCTGAAGCATAATTTTACTATCTTTATAGTTATTTCCTGTAAGTCCTCCTTCATTATTAATCTTACTATTTATTAAGTTTATAGAAGCACTTCTATCCATATTTTCACTGATGGATAATATGCCAGGAACCATCCAATATGCAACGTGAGAGCCCGCTTGTGAAGTCAAAGCATAGGTATCATTATAAATAATATTATTGAACCATCTATTAGATATTGGCAATAATGCTATAATAAAAAATAGGCTTAAACAAAAAATTATTTTTTTTTTGGAAAAATTTTGGGCTTTAATAATAAAGAATATTATTGGCAAACTTAAAAAAATTAATGGAAAATTAGCTGCTCTTATAAAAGTAGATATTCCTAAAAATAATGCACAAAGAAATAAAAAATACAAAGAGTTTTTAGTATAGATAAATCTTAATAAAAAATACAAGGAACAAGAAAATATAAACAAAAATATCGTATCTGATAAAATTTGAGAGCTTATAATTATCATTAATGGAGAACAGGCAGCAAAGAAGCCTGCATATAACTCATATTTTTTGTTAATCAAACCTGCACATTTAAAAATTAAAACACAAGTACTACAGTCTACTATGGATTGTATGACTAAAATTAAAAATAAATTTTCATTAGTTAGCCACTGTAGCAGTGAAAAAAACAAAAATGATCCTGGCATTCTCTCTGATAATAAATTGGCAGATAAATCACTCCAAGGTAAATATGCTGACTTTAAAGACCATTCCCAATAAAGTTTTTGATCTTCAATAATATAATTATCTATATTTAGGTCTAAAAATAAAAGATTAATAAACCTTATACTAAATGCTAATAAAAAAATTAGCAGTCCAAGCCTCATCTAAATTGCTTTCAACTTAAAAAATGCAAAAATTACCATTTTTACTAATAAAAACCCATGACTAAATCTGGAAATTTGAGTTTCTCCGTATTCTCTTGCGCGATATCTAATAGGTACTTCAACCATTTTTAAATTTAATCGTGCTGCACCAAATATTAGAAAGAAATCACCAAAAGGATCAAAATTACCGAAGTCCTTAATGCGTTTAGTTGCCTTTATATAATGTTTTCTTCTAATTACTTTAGTTCCGCACAAGGTATCAGTATAACGCTGCCCTAATAACCAGGTAAATAATATAGAAAATACTTTATTGGCTAAATAGTTTAAAAATCTCATTGCCTGATTTTCCATAGGATAGACTAATCTACTCCCATTTATGTATTCTCCTTCTCCTTTAGCAATTTTTTTCCAAAATTTAGGAATATCTTCTGGAGGAACTGTTAAATCACCATCTAGAATAATTAACACGTCTTTAGTAGATATATCAAAAGCAGTAAAAACTGCATCAGCTTTACCTTTACCTGGCTGTTGTATTGCTTTAAATTTAAAGCCTTTATTAATAAATTTTTTTTCTTTTATTACCTTTTGAACTTCATCCCAAGTTCCATCGTTAGAGTTACCTTCTACAAAAATAATTTCTAAATCTTTTGTAAATAAAGGTAACCTCTCAAGTGCATTTCTTATATTACCTTTTTCGTTTCTACAGGGAATAATAACACTTGCCGAATTTGGCAAGTTTTTGTTTATAGCTTTTAAAGATCTAGCTACTACATAATTCCTTAAACATAAATTTGAGATTATAGGCATACAAGCCAAAAACCTATTTAAAAATCTACCTATTCCGAGAAACCGGAAAGGAAAAATAATTTTTTTTTGTTTTTTGACTGTTTCAAATTTAGATGAATTTAAGAGAGAAGAAATATCATTCTCATTTAAAAGTGACTTAGTTAATTCTGGC
>MDSV01154959.1_pt1 | contig 10328 bp, 8 predicted proteins | sample 810851 | NCBI WGS metagenome assembly MDSV01 (sample SAMN05326640, study PRJNA326480) | marine metagenome | isolation source: seawater | place: Atlantic Ocean: North East | collected 2012
AAAGGTCTGTTGATGTAGAAATTGCAATAAAATTAAAAGAAGAAAACAAGGCTTTTAAAGTAGAAAAATATTTACATAGCTATCCTAATTGTTGGAGAACTGACAAGCCTATACTTTACTATCCACTAGATTCCTGGTTTATTAAAGTGACGGAAAAGAGAGATGTTTTGACAAAACTCAATGAGTCAATTAATTGGAAGCCTAAGTCAACTGGAGAAGGAAGATTTGGTAATTGGCTTTCTAATGCAAACGACTGGAATCTTTCCAGATCTAGATTTTGGGGAATTCCCCTGCCTATTTGGAGAACAGAAGACTCAAAAGAAACAATTATGATTGGTTCTGTTGAGGAACTAAAAAATGAGATTACTAAATCTATTTCCTTAGGTTTTATGAAAACTGACCCTTTTGATTCTTTTGAAATAAACAACATGGAAGATTCCAATTACGATAAAATTGATCTTCATAAAAATATTGTAGATGATATCGTTTTATCCTCAAAAGGAGGACAAAAAATGTATCGAGAACCCGATTTGATTGATGTTTGGTTTGATTCAGGCTCTATGCCCTATGCCCAGTGGCATTATCCTTTTGAAAATAGAGAAATGATTGATCAAAATATTGCTTTTCCAGCTGATTATATTGCTGAAGGAGTAGACCAAACCAGAGGGTGGTTTTATACTCTTCACACAATTAGCTCAATGGTTTTTAATTCAATTTCTTATAAAAATGTTATTTCTAATGGGCTTGTTTTAGATAAAAAAGGACAAAAAATGTCTAAGAGATTAGGAAACGCTGTTGATCCTTTCAAAACTATCGAAAAATATGGTCCAGACGCTACTAGGTGGTATATGATCAGTAATGCTAATCCTTGGGATAATTTAAAATTTGATCTGGATGGAATTGAAGAAAGCAAACGTAAATTTTTTGGAACACTTTACAATGTATACTCCTTTTTTACGCTTTACGCCAATATAGATAAATTTAATTTTACTGAAAAAGAGATCAATAATTCAGATAAGCCAGAGTTAGATCGTTGGATAATTTCAGAGCTTCATTCCTTAATAAATGAAGTAGATGAATATTATTCCCAATACGAGCCCACTAAAGCTGCTAGGGCTATTTCTAAGTTTGTTCAATTGTATTTAAGTAACTGGTATGTCAGACTTTCTAGAAGAAGGTTTTGGAAAGGATCTTATGAAAAAGATAAAATTAGTGCTTACCAAACTTTATTTACTTGCCTAATAGAGATTGCAAAGATATCCTCTCCAATTGCACCTTTTTTTATGGACCGTTTATATTGTGATCTTATTTCAAACACTAATTTTGACTCTTTTAGCTCTGTTCATCATTCAAACTTTCCAATATCAAAAAGCGAATTAAAAGATGAAGTATTACAAAAAAAGATAAGAAAAGCACAAATAATTTGTTCCTTAGTTCTGTCCTTAAGAAAAAAAGAAATGGTTAAGGTGCGACAGCCTCTATCTAAAGTTATGATTCCTTATTCAAGTTTAAATGAAAAATTAGAGTTTGAGGAAATCTCTGATCTTATAAAATCTGAAGTTAATGTAAAAGAGGTTGAATTAATTAGTACCTCGTCTGGTATTTTGGTCAAAAAAGTGAAGCCTAACTTTAAAAGCTTGGGCCCTAAATTAGGGAAATTACTTTCTTTAACCACCAAACAAATAAAAGAATTTGGAGATAGTCAAATTGAAAAAATAGAAAAAGGGGAGTCTATAATATTAGAAATTAATGGCACATCAGTTATTCTTGATCCTAAAGATTTAGAAGTTGTTTCTGAGGATATCCAAGGTTGGTTAGTTGCTTCGGAAAACAATATTACAGTTGCTTTAGACGTTCAATTAAATGAAGAGTTAATAAATGAAGGCGTTGCTAGGGAGTTGGTAAATAGGATTCAAAACCACAGAAAAGATATTGGGTTACTGGTAACTGATAAAATTATTTTAAAAATTCAGAGGGATAATATGATTGAAAAAGCTATTTTTGAAAATAGAGATTATATTGTCAATGAAACCTTATCTGTTGACCTTATATTAGAAGATTCTATAACTAACGGAATTGAAGTTAAATTTGATAACATTGATACAAAATTAAGTATCCTTAAAAATAATTAATAATGGCAAGTACACGTTATTCAGATAAAGATTTAAAATATTTTAAAACTTTAATCGAAGAAAAAATAGAAAAAGCCCAAAAAGATCTTGCTTTAATAAAGAGCGCTTATATGAACGATGGAAACAATGGAACAGAGGATACGTCGCCTACTTTCAAGGCGTTTGAAGAAGGGTCACAAACTATGTCTAAAGAAGCAAATACTCAACTTGCAATTAGACAAGAAAAATTTATAAGGGATTTAAGAAGTGCTCTTATTAGAATTGAAAATAAAACTTATGGCGTTTGCAGAGATAACGGAAAGCTAATTAATAAAAAAAGATTAGAATTAGTCCCTCACGCAACCTTGAGTATTGAGGCTAAAAACAGAATGTCTTAGTCTTATATGTCATCTTTTAATTATATGATTATATGAACTTTAATAAATCTATTTTATTAATATTTTTTATTTTATTAATTGATCAGTTTTCAAAAGTTTACATAAAGCTTAATTTTCCTCTTACTCTCTATGGATCTGCAGCTTTAATGGATTGGGGGTGGTTTAAAATTTTATTTGTTGAAAATAAAGGTATGGCCTGGGGAGCAAAAATAAGCGACTTCTTACCTTTTATAAGTGAAAGGGTAGGCAAGTTAGTTCTAACACTAGTCAGAATTATGGCTGTTCCCTTGATTTTTTACTGGCTTAATGATAGTATTAAAAAAAGAGAAAATAATCTTTTAATAGTTAGTGTTTCGTTGGTTTTAGCTGGAGCCATAGGAAATTTAATTGATTCCATTTTTTATGGGTACCTTTTTACTGATAGTTATCTTAATATCGCCACATTTAATCCAGGTAACGGATACGAGTCATTATTATATGGACATGTAGTGGATATGTTACAATTCCCGATGGTAACGTGGAATTGGCCTAGCTGGATTCCCTATATTGGTGGAGAAAGTTTTACTTTTTTCGAGCCAGTCTTTAATATCGCTGATACTGCTATTAGCACGGGAGTTGGTATAATGATTGTATTTAATAAAAGGATTTTTCCTTAAAATTTATATGTTTTCTTTGGAGTTATACAAAAATCCATTTTAATATCCTTTTGATTTATATCCTCAATTTTTTCAATTGGATCAAAAAAAGATAACCCGATTTTAATTGCGTTTGAAGAACACTTTTGTAAAAGTCTATCATAATAACCGCCTCCATAACCCACCCTATGGCCATGTTTGTCAAAACAAAGTAAAGGGATAAATATAACATCTAATTGCTTTTCATTAATCTCAATTCCTGAGTTAGGTTCAGAAATTCCATATTTATTAGTTATCATTAGGGTAGCATCTGTAAGAAGATAATTAGCTATTATCTTTTTCTTAAAATTTGTTTTGGGTAAAAATACATTCTTGTCTTTTCCTTGAGCAATCTGAATAATTAGCTTAGTGTCAATTTCATTATTATTCTCAATTGGAAAAAAAATATGATAATTCGTGTAATCCCAAATGTCAAGTCTTAAAGATCTGTTTGCAATTTCAAAACTTAAGTCTTGAATCTTCTTATAATCCAATGAATTTCTCTTGTTTCTATATAGGATTCTTAAATCTTGCTTTATCACTATTTTTTAATTTTAAACTTATTCCCCTTATATATTAAATAGGAAAATGGAGCCAATATAGAAATGCAGTAAATTATAGCTGCGGTAGCTTCTTCAAAAACTATATTAGATGTTAAATATATTAATGAAGAACAAATCGCAAGGTTTATAAAAAACTTTTTGAAAAAGATAAGATAGTTTTTAAGATCAAAAGATTCCTGCTCTTCTTTCGACATGGTGTTATATCCTGATAATAAATACTTTGCATTCTTTTCGTTGACCAAAAAAGCTACTCCAATAAAGCAAATATCGGTAATTATTACACCCATAAAAATTTCCATTTATAATTTATTAAAAACTTAAAGATAAATTTAAAAAGAATTATTTTAGTGCAGTGAGCAAACAGACTTTAAATATTGAGGTTTCAACCCTTCCTAATCTGCCTGGTGTATATCAATTTTTTAATGAATCCAATAAGATAATATATATAGGAAAGGCAAAAAATTTAAAAAAAAGAGTGTCCTCTTATTTTAAAAAAAACTTAGGGTCCCAAAAAACAAAAAATCTAGTAAAAAATATAACGGAAATTAAACATGTTGTGGTTTCTTCTGAATCTGATGCATTACTATTAGAAAATTCGCTTATTAAAAAATACCAGCCTAAATACAATATCTTACTAAGAGATGATAAAACCTACCCGTGGATTTGTATAAAAAAAGAAAGATTTCCAAGGGTAATGTTCACTAGAAAATTAATAAAAGATGGATCTGAATACTATGGTCCTTACACGAATTATAAAACTATTAATATTTTACTGGATTTAATTAATAACCTCTATCCGCTTAGAATTAGCAATTACAATCTCTCTGAAAAACAAATTAATTCTAAAAACGAAAAACTTTCCCTTAGAATTTTAAAAAAGGCTGGTAATACTCTAATTCTTGGATTTCAAATAGGAAGTTCCGTTGATATTAACGAAAGCTTGATTTCGGAAAAAGAGTATGACAGTAATATTCATTCTGTTAAGCAAATTCTAAAAGGGAAATTTACTCCATCTAAAGACCTTTTAAAAGAAAAAATGTATGATTACTCTAAAAATATGCAGTTTGAATATGCTCAAAAAATAAAAGAAAAGTTAGAACTATTAGTTAACTATCAATTTAAATCTACCGTAGTAAGTTCCAAGCTAAATAATATTGATGTATTTAGTATACTATCTGATCAAACTCATGCTTATGTAAATTATCTTCAGGTCGCACATGGACGAATAGTTAGGTTTCATAATGTAGAAATTAAAAAAAAACTGGATGAATCTGATGAAGATCTTCTTTTAATATGTATAGTTAATCTTAGAGAAAAGTTCGATTCAAAAAATAAAACTATAATTAGTCCTTTTGATTATAAAAAGCTCCTTCCTGCAAAATTTATTATTCCTAAAGCTGGAGACAACAAAAAACTCTTAGAACTCTCAAAAAAAAATATTGCCTTTTTTAAAATAGAAAAATTAAAGAAAATTCAAATCGTTGATCCCGAAAGACATTCTAAAAGAATTATGGGTCAAATGAAAAATGATTTAAGATTAAAAATTCCTCCTCAACATATTGAATGTTTTGATAATTCTAATATTCAAGGCTCCAATCCAGTTGCAGCATGTGTTGTATTTATGAACGGAAAACCAGCAAAAAAAGAATACAGACACTATAATATTAAGACTGTTAAAGGTCAGGATGATTATGCATCTATGGAGGAGGTTGTTTATAGAAGATATAAACGAATACTGGATGAGAAAAAGAAATTACCTTCTTTAATTATCATTGATGGTGGTAAAGGTCAGCTTAGCTCTAGTGTAACTGCCTTAAAAAAGCTGAATTTAAATGATAAAATTGTTGCTTTAGGGATTGCTAAAAGATTAGAAGAAATTTTTTACCCATCTGACCCCATTCCTTTATATCTTGATAAAAGGTCTGAAACTTTAAAGGTGATTCAGCATATGAGAAATGAAGCTCATCGTTTTGCGATAACTTTTCACAGAAATAAAAGAAGCGGACAAGCTCTAAATTCTTCTTTAGATTCAATTCCTGGGATAGGTGAAAAAACAAAAATTGCTTTATTAAAAAAATATAAATCATTAAAAAAAATAAGAGAGACTCCTGAAAATTTAATAGCTGTTGATATTGGTCTTTCTAAGACAAAAAAATTAATGGCGTTTTTAAATGCATCCAAATAGTATTTTATATTTTTGCAACTATGCGATTAAGAACTTTTTTAATTTGTTCCTTCTTTCTTTTTTCCAACTCGCTCTCCAGTCAAAATTCAAAAGGCAAAAGTGCTCCTTTTGTAAGCTCATCTTACGACTCCTTCAAAACGGGAGAATCATTAAAGTTTAGATTACACTACGGGATTTTTAACGCTAGTTATGCTACACTAGATTTAGAAGAAAGCACTATAAATTCAAAAAATGTTTATAAAGCTGTCGCCACAGGAAGAACAACAGGAATTGCTAGGATTTTCTTTAAAGTAGAAGATCGTTATGAAACCTATTTTGGTAAAACACTTGTTAAGCCATTAAAATCAACACGAAATATTTATGAAGGTGGATATACTAAAAATGTTGAGATTGAATATGATTACGTTAATCAAAGGGCTATTGTTAATGATATAAAAAATAAGGAAACTAATAAAGTGTCAATTAAAGAAAATGTTCAGGATTTAATTTCTACTTTTTATTATTTAAGAAATCATTTTGACGTAAAAAAATTAAAAATTGGAGATTTTATAAGAATAACTATATTTTTTGATGCTGAAAATTATAATTTTAGAATGCAGTTTTTAGGTCAAGAGGATGTAAAAACAAAATTTGGAGTTATTAATTGTCTGAAATTTAACCCTATTATTGAATCTGGCAGAGTCTTTCGAGACAGCGAAAGCCTGTCCCTATGGGTTAGCAATGATAAAAATAAAATTCCTATTAAAGTAGAGGCGGGATTAAGAATAGGCTCTATCGAGGCAGATTTAGATGAATTCAAAGGGCTGAAACATCCCTTTAAAATTAAAATTAAATGAATAAACTTTTTTTAGTTATCGTATTAATAGTTTGTGTCCTTTTTTCTTGTGAAAAAACTTCAAAGACTGAACCTCCAATAAAAATCAAAGAAAAGATTATTAAACAATTTGGCTATACTCTTAATGATTATCATGTGGTAAAAGATACGGTTAGAAATGGCGATTCGTTTGGAACAATCTTAGAAAAAAATAATTTATTTTATCCCCAGATTTATAATATTGTTCAAAAAGCAAAACAGGTATATGACGTTAGAAAAATAAATATTGGGAAGCCTTATACAATTCTATTCTCAAAAGATAGTTTAAAGTCTCCTCAGTTATTTGTATATCAACCAAATTTAATTGATTATGTTTTGGTTTCTTTAACAGATTCTCTTTGGGCTGAAAAAAAATCAAAAGCTGTTAAGTTAATTGAGTTCGAGGCTGAAGGAATAATCACTAGTTCACTTTCTGAAACCATGGAAGAAAAAAAATTATCTCCTCTTTTATCAAATGAGCTTTCTGAAATATATGCCTGGACAATTGATTTTTTTAGACTCGAAAAGGGGGACAATTTCAAGATCATATATTCAGGTAAATATGTGGATGATTCTATTTATGTAGGTCTTAACAGGATCCATTCTGCTTATTTTGAGCACAGAAAAAAACCTCTCTATGCAATTGAATTTGAAACCGACACAAAAAGAGGAATATTTGAATATTTTGACGAGAAAGGAAAAAATCTAAGAAGAGCCTTTTTAAGATCTCCCGTTCAGTTCAGCAGAATATCTTCAAGATATAACCTTAAAAGAAAAATAGCTTACTATGGAAGAGTACGCCCACATTTAGGAACAGATTTTGCAGCTCCCATTGGAACGGAAATTAGAGCTACAGCAAGTGGAACAGTCGTAAAAGCTGGATATACTAGAGGAAACGGTAATTATGTGACTATAAAACACAACGGCACTTATTCTACTCAGTATTTACACATGAAAAAAAGAGGAGTTAAAAGAGGGCAGTTTGTAAGACAAGGAGATTATATCGGAACCGTGGGAATGACTGGTAATACTTCAGGTCCTCATGTATGCTATCGATTTTGGAAAAACGGAAGACAAGTTGATCCACTTCGTCAAAAACTTCCTGAAGCAAAACCAATTTCCCAAGATTTAAAAGATAAATACTTAACTTACATGAAGCCAGTCAAACAGCAGCTTGATTCTATAGGATCAAATGTTAACTTTGTAGAGAATTCAATAGTGAACAAATAATACATGTCTTTAAAAAAAATAAATCCTGTTGAAACATCCGCTTGGAAATCCTTAAAGTCTCATTTTGATGAAATAAAAAACATTGAAATAAAAGAAATGTTTTCAAATGAGCAAAGGGGAAAAGATTTTACTATTAATTGGGATAATTTTACAGTTGATTACTCTAAAAATAGAATAAATAATGAGACTTTAGGTTTGTTATTTGATTTAGCTTCCCAATGTGATTTAGAAAAGTCCATTGACAAACAATTCAAGGGAGAAAAAATAAATCAAACTGAAAGTAGAGCTGTCTTACATACTGCCGTAAGATCTAATGGGAAAGAAGAAATCCTGGTAGACAATAAAAACATTATTCCTTCGGTTTTAAAATCTAGACTAAAAATTAAAAATTTCACAGACGATATCCTTTCTGGAAAAATAAGGAGTTCCACAAACAAAGCGTTTACAGATGTAGTGAACATTGGTATAGGAGGTTCTGATTTAGGTCCTGCTATGGTGGTAGAGGCTTTAAAATATTACTCATCTAAACTTAAAACTCATTTTGTGTCAAATGTTGATGGAGACCATGTCTTAGAAGTTTTAAAAGAGATAGACCCAGAAACTACCCTTTTTATAATTGTTTCTAAAACTTTTACAACACAAGAGACACTCTCTAATGCAAATACTATAAAAAAATGGCTTATTAAAAGCTTAGGAGATCACAGTATTAAGGGTCATTTTGCCGCTGTATCCACAAATAAAAAAGAAATTGAAAATTTTGGAATAAATCCGAATTATGTTTTTTCAATGAATGATTGGGTCGGAGGTCGTTTTTCTCTTTGGAGCTCAGTGGGGCTTGTAATCAGCTTATCAATTGGATCAGATAATTTCGAAAGTCTTTTAAAAGGGGCTAATAATATGGATATTCATTTCAAATCAACTCCCTTGAAAAAAAACATTCCAGTCATTTTAGGGTTAATTAGTGTGTGGTATAATAACTTTTTTAAATGTGAAACTCAAGGAATTATTCCATATACTCAATATTTAAATAAATTACCCGCATACTTACAACAAGCTATAATGGAAAGTAATGGAAAAAGTGTGGATAGAAATGGCCAAAAAATTAATTATCAAACTGGTAATATTATTTGGGGAAATACAGGGACTAATTCGCAGCACGCTTTTTTTCAGTTAATTCATCAAGGAACTAAATTAATTCCTTGTGATTTCATTGGTTTTAAAAATCCTTTACACAAAGACAACAGTCAGCACAATAAATTAATGTCCAATTTTTTTGCTCAATCTGAAGCTTTAATGATAGGGAAAGAAGCTTCGCAAGTAGAAAAAGAACTTAGTGAGTCTGGAATTGAAAAAGATCAAATCAAATCTATACTACCTTTTAAGGTTTTTGACGGAAATAAGCCCACCAATACAATTTTGATTGATAAATTAACCCCTAAATCTTTGGGAAGTCTCATAGCAATGTATGAGCATAAAATTTTTGTACAAGGTGTGATTTGGAATATTTTTAGTTACGATCAATGGGGGGTAGAACTAGGAAAACAACTGGCTTCTAAATTGTTGAACGAAATTGAAAAAAAAGAACTAAAAATTCACGATGATTCTACAAGTTCTCTTCTTAAAAAATATTTAAAAGAGTAGTACAGTTATTCACAAAAATTGTTCAAAAAATTATCTTTGATTTAATGTTTTGTTTACAAAAAATAACCACATTTGTAATAATACTAAAACTAATAACACTATGAAAAAACTATTATTAATATTAACAGCTGTTCTTGTTTCAGGATTTGGTTACTCTCAAAGCACTATTACTGGAACAGTAACTGATGCCGAAATGGGGAAAGGTCTTCCAGGAGCTACCATTTTAGTAAAAGGAACTACAAATGGAGTTACAGCTGATTTTGATGGAAATTTTGAAATTACTGCTCCAGAATCTGGAACTTTAGTTATATCCTTTGTTGGATATAAAACTCAGGAAATTGCATTTGACAAGTCTATGAGTGTAAATGTTTCTTTAGAAATTTCTGGCTTAGCGGGAGTAACTGTTTTTGGAACAGCGGATTTTGCTATTGACAGAGAAACAGCAGTAACTGTTACTACTTTAACTGCTGCTGATATTCAAGAACGAATTGGAAATTTAGAACTGCCTGAAATGCTAAATGCAACACCTGGTGTGTATGCTACAAAAGGTGGTGGAGCTTATGGGGACTCTAGAATTAATGTGAGAGGATTTGATTCTCAAAATACGGCGGTAATGATTAATGGTATTCCTGTTAATGACATGGAAAACGGAAGGGTATACTGGTCTAACTGG
>MDSV01194366.1_pt1 | contig 10327 bp, 8 predicted proteins | sample 810851 | NCBI WGS metagenome assembly MDSV01 (sample SAMN05326640, study PRJNA326480) | marine metagenome | isolation source: seawater | place: Atlantic Ocean: North East | collected 2012
GATCAAAAAAATGTTAATGCAAAAATTGGCTGGAGAAATGATTCATGGGAAATTGCCTATTCAGTCAAAAATGCTACAGATGAAACAACCCCAAGGTTGGCTTTAAACCCTAGCCCTGTTTCAGGAGTAAATGGTATAACAATGTTCAATCCAAAACTTTCATCTATAAGTATTAAATATAATTTCTAGTATTTATATCTAATATAGATAATTAATAAAAGGGGAGCTTAGGCTCCCTTTTTATTTCCAATAAAAAATGTTTATATAACTAAGTATGAAAAGTTACTGGATATCAAATTTAAAAATTTTACTTGTTCTATTAATAATATGGTTCACAGTTTCATTTGGCTTTGGCATTATTTGGTCGGAATCACTGGATCAATTTAGCATAGGTGGATTTAAGCTAGGATTTTGGTTTGCGCAACAAGGAAGTATTTATTTCTTTGTAGTGCTTATTTTTGTTTACGTGTTTCTTATGAATAAACTGGATAAAAAATATGAAAAATCTAAAGACGAGGATTCATAAAAATGGATTCTCAGTCATTAACTTATTTGTTTGTAGGACTATCCTTTGCCCTATATATCGGGATCGCAATTTGGTCTAGAGCTAAATCAACTAATGATTTTTATATTGCTGGCAAAGGAGTTCATCCTGTTGCAAATGGAATGGCAACAGCTGCAGATTGGATGTCTGCAGCATCTTTTATTTCTATGGCGGGCATTATTGCTTTTCTTGGTAAAGACGGTTCTGTTTATCTAATGGGCTGGACTGGTGGCTATGTTTTGCTAGCTTTATTATTAGCACCTTATTTAAGAAAGTTTGGGCAGTATACCGTCCCAGATTTTATTGGAACAAGATATTACTCTAACGCAGCAAGATTAGTTGCAGTTATATGTTTGATATTTGTTTCATTTACTTACGTTGCAGGTCAAATGAGAGGAGTAGGAATTGTTTTTTCTAGATTTCTTGAAGTTGATATCAATGTTGGAGTAATTATTGGTATGTGTATTGTTTTCTTTTATGCAGTGCTTGGAGGAATGAAGGGTATAACTTATACCCAAGTAGCTCAGTATTGTGTGCTAATTTTTGCATATCTAGTGCCAGCTATATATATATCTTTATTAATTACTGGAAATCCAATTCCTCAATTAGGATTTGGAGATACATTGGTTAACAGTCCGACCTTTCTTTTAGATAAATTAGATCAGGTAACCACGGATTTAGGATTTACGGCATATACCCAAAACACTAAAAGTACTATAGATTTATTTTGTATCACAGCGGCTTTAATGTGTGGAACAGCAGGGCTGCCTCATGTCATCGTAAGATTTTTTACAGTACCAAAGGTTAGCGATGCAAGAAAATCTGCAGGATATGCATTGATATTTATAGCAATTTTATATTCTACAGCCCCAGCGGTAGCTGCTTTTGCGAGAATTAATTTTATTGATTCTGTTCAAGAGGTTGAATATAAATCGGCACCGAGCTGGTTTAAAAATTGGGAGAGCATTGGTTTAATTGCGTGGAAAGACAAAAATGAAGATGGCTTAATTCAATATTCTGCTGGTGATGCGTTAGAGGGAATAAAACCAGAATTTATTTCTGGAATTGGTGAGAATGGGGAAAGATTAGTTAGTAACAACTCAAATGAATTAAATAATAATGAAGTCTATATAGATAGAGATATTATGGTTTTAGCTAATCCTGAGATTGCCAAATTACCTAGTTGGGTTATTGCTTTAGTAGCAGCAGGGGCATTAGCTGCAGCACTTTCTACCGCAGCAGGATTGCTATTAGTAATATCAGCATCAATATCCCATGACCTGTTAAAGAAAACAGTAATGCCCGATATTACTGAAAAACAAGAATTATTCTATGCAAGATGTTCTGCAGCAGTAGCTATTTTGATAGCTGGTTTATTTGGAATATATCCTCCAGGATTTGTAGCACAAGTAGTTGCCTTTGCATTTGGCTTAGCAGCATCAACTATATTTCCTGCGCTTTTGATGGGCATTTTTTACAAACGACTTAATAAAGAGGGGGCAATAGCAGGAATGATATCTGGATTAGTTGTCACAGCATCATATATTATTTACTTCAAGTTTTTGAATACTCATTTAAATATATCTGATAATTGGTTTATAGGAATTTCTCCTGAAGGGTTTGGTTTTGTAGGTATGTTAATAAATTTTACAGTAGCTATAATTATTTCATCTTTTTATAAAAAACCACCAAATCATGTTTACGATATGATTGATAATATTAGAAGGCCTTAGTCATGAGAAAAGTAGCAGTTATAGGATCATCAGGAGCTATTGGTAGGGCTTTCGTAGATCATTACATTAATGATCTATCTATTAATAGCATTTTTTCTTTCTCGAGATCGAGTATTGGAATTGATAATAATAAGGTAAAACATTTTTCAATTGACATTGAAAATGAAAGCAGTATTGAAAATGCAGCTAAAAGTGTTGAAGAAACAAATTTTGATGAGATTATTATTGCAAGCGGTTTGTTACACACAAATGAGTTTGGCCCAGAGAAAAGCATAAAAGATCTTAAGGCAGATAATATTTTAAAGGTTCTTAATGTAAATACAGTAGGGCCTGCAATAATTGGAAAGTATTTCCTTCCTTTGTTAAACAAAGACAATAAAAGTGTTATGGCTTTTTTAAGCGCACGAGTTGGAAGTATTTCTGAAAATAAATTAGGTGGATGGTATGCCTACAGAGCAAGTAAGTCAGCTTTAAATCAAGTTATTAAAACTTTTAGTATTGAACTTAAAAGAACAAATCCCAAAGCCATTATTATTGGACTCCAACCAGGAACAGTTGATAGTGAATTAAGTGCTCCCTTTAAAAGGAGTGTCTCAAATAACAAATTGTTTACTGCAGAATATAGCGTAAGCCAACTTCTAGAAGTAATAGAAAGAGCTGATGAGTCGTCTTCTGGAAATCTTATCTCCTGGGATGGAGAAATTATTTCCCCATAAAAAAACCCAGCTTAAAGCTGGGTTTTATATAACTATTAAAGTTAACTAGTGTGAATGACTAGATTCTTTAACTGCAACATGCCAGATTATTAAACCAAATAGTATTTTGTTAATAAAATCAGCAAGGTTATAAATTAAGTTTAATGTACTTGCATCTACTGCACCCATTAAATAGCCAGCAACATATCCAAGTGGATAAATTGACCAACCAACAACAATAATCATCATCATTGCGTTATATGCAGAGTTAACAGCAGGACTAGCTGTACTTACAGCAGCCTTACCTTCACCCATATATAACTCATAAATCATGTATAACCATCCAGCCATACCAACTATGAAAGCAGGCATTGCAGGAGCTAATCCAGCTTCACCAGCAAATCCAGCACCTAACATTACTAATGAACCAACAAGTAGTTTCTTAAATAATGAACCTGCAACGTTAGTACAAGCAGCTAGTATTAAATAGAATTCAACCATTTGTAATGGAACAGTTAATAACCAATCAATATATCTAAATACTGTTGGGCTAGTACCTGTATCAATCCAAACACCTCTCATATAAAGATAATGCCAGAATGCAATACCAGTGATTAAACCGGATACTGTTAACGATGTTTTCCATTTTGAGCTTACTTGATCTCTTTCAACAAAGAAAAAGACTGTAGCAGCTAACATAGCAGCAGTAACAAGCCAGAATGAAACTCCAACTGAGTCTCCTATATCTAGATCACCACCACCAGCAGCGAATGAAGGAAGCGCGATAGCACTACCTAATATTAATAACAATTTCATATATAACTCCTATAGTTTTACGAAGTAAAAATTACTCCCCCATTTTATATGCCAACTAATGATAGCGAATAATCATATATCTATCAAACATATTGGTGTTTTTTATATATACAAAATAGTATTAAATTTTGCTATATATTCAATGTTTAGTATGATTTGCTTATGAGAGTTGCTATTTACCCTGGTTCCTTTGACCCCATAACTTATGGACATATGGATATTATTGATAGAGGTTGTGGTTTATTTGATAAAGTAATTGTAGCTATTGCAAAGAGCGAGGCTAAAAATCCAATGTTCTCTTTAGAAGATAGAATTAATTTAGCTGAAATAATATACGAAGGAAATGAAAAAGTTGAAGTTGTTGGCTTTCCAAGAAAATTAACAGTTGACTTAGCAAAAGATTATAAAGCTTGTGCAATTATAAGAGGTTTAAGAGCAGTATCAGATTTCGAGTATGAGTTTCAATTAGCTACTATGAATAGATCTCTTGCTCCAGATATTGAAAGTATTTTTTTAACTCCTAAGGAAAGTTTAATTTATGTATCTTCAAGCTTGATTAAGGAAATATCTGATTTGAAAGGTGATATTTCAAAGTTTGTTCATCCTTCAGTTGAACAAGCATTAAGAGCAAAACTAGAAACTTAAGACTGACAATTCTTGCAGAAGAAGGTAGCTCTTTTATTTATGTTGATTTTAAAAATTTTATTATTACATTTATTACATTTAAGGCCTTCTCGTCCATAAACGTTTAGCTTAAATTTAAAATATCCAGGGCTTCCATCAGCAGAATAAAAATCTTTCAAGGTTGTTCCACCAACTCTAATAGCAGCCTTTAGAACTTTCTTTGCCGCCAGAGCTATGTTTTGGCATTCTTCAAGATTTAATTTATTTGGTTGTTTTAAGGGATTTATATTAGCTAAATATAAACTTTCTGAAGCATAAATATTTCCTATGCCAACAACATTTTTTTGATTCATAATCAGACTTTTAATATTAGTTTTAGATTTTTTACATAACCCATAAAGATATTTACCATTAAAATTTTTGGACAATGGCTCTGGACCAAGATGCATGATTAATTTGTGATTATCAATTTTTTTTGCAAGATGAATAGATCCAAATCTTCTGGGATCGTTATAAATAATTTTTTCTTTATCAAAAATAAATTCTATATGATCATGTTTAACGAAATAGTTATCATCTCTATTTGCAATTCTTAAACTCCCAGACATACCGAGATGAAGAATTATATTATTATTTTCTAAATGAAAAATTATGTATTTAGCTCTTCTAGATAATTTATTTATGAGCTGATTTTTGGTAGCTTGCTCTAAATTCCTATCTACTTTCCATCGAAGATTTCTATTGTGAACTTTAATTTCTTGAATGTTTGATTTACTAAACTTTTCAATAGCCCTAAGAGTTGTTTCAACTTCCGGGAGTTCTGGCATTAACTAATTGAGTAAATTATTTATATTTACAATATCACCTGGTGTGATGGTTCCCGACGCTAAAGCAAGTCTTAGATTTGAAAGTATGTAATCATATTTTGCATTTGCTAAGTTTTTTTCAGCACTATAAAGATTCTTTTCGGCTTGAAGAAGGTCAACAACATTTCTAGTTCCGACTTTGTAACCTACTTGAGTTGCTTCCAGTGCACTAGTAGCTGAAATAACTGCTTGTTTTTGAGCAGTAACATTTGCGACTAATGTTAGAACATTAGAAAATTCAGATCTTACTTCTTGGATAATTCTTCTCTCAGTAAATAAAGTATTTTCATTAACTTTTTCATATTGAGAATAAGCTTGTTTTCTCTTAGAGCTCACTGAACCACCTTGGAAAATTGGCATACTCAATTGAATAGCAAAATTTCTTCTACCCGTTACTTCGGGAACTGGAATACCTTGACCATTTATACTAAAACCCTCGTAATTGAATTGATTTGTTTCTGACTCGGATTTAGTTCCAACAATATCTATTTTTGGTAAATGATTTGAAGCAGAACTTCTTGCACTATTTTTAGCAGCTTTTTTTCTAAGATACGCAGCTTTAAGTTGATAATTATTTGTTAAAGCTAATTCCACCCACTTTTCTTTTGAATTTGGAGTAGGCACAGTAACTATCAAATCATCACCAAGCTCATCAACACTAAATATCTCTCTACCTATTAATGCATTTAGAGCTTCTCTTGCTGAGAAAAGCTTGCCTTCTATATTGATTCTTGATGCTTTACTTAAATCATATGCAAGCTGAGCTTCTTGAACTCCTGTAATAGCAGATAGACCCACTTCAAATCTTTGTTGAGCTTGATCTAATTGTTTTTTGATAGCTTTTTCTTCTGAGATAGAAGCATTTAGATTATCTATTGCTCTCAAGACCCCAAAATATAATTCTGCAGTCCTTAAAACAAGGCTTTGTTGCTCAAAAGCAAAATCAGCTTCTGCTGCGTCTGTTAATGATTTAGATTGCTTGAACTGAAACCAGGTATCTAATCTGAATAAGGGTTGAGATACTCTTGCTGAACCTGAAAAAGAATTATATTGTTGTTGCAGTTCCTTGTTTTGATAGTATTCATTCCAATTAGTTGAGCCACTTAACGTAATACTAGGCAAAAGTGCTGCCCTGCCTTGAACGACAATTTCTTTATCAGCTAAATAAGAATATTCAGCAGCTTTAAACGTTGGATCATTTTTAAGAGCTTCATCATATATTTCTAAGATATTTTCAGAAAACACATAGCTGACTAAAAATAGACTAAGAAAAACTGAACAAAATAGATTTTTCATCGTCGTATTTTACCCTATTAATAATGTTTACAGTGTAAACATTTATATTTTTTTTAGTTTAGATAGATTTTTTTTATATTTCTTAGAGTAGAATAACTGATATAAGTTCATTAATTATAATTTTTAAAAAGGCTTTATAAATTGGCTAAAAATTCATATGACGCAGAGGCAATTGAAGTCTTATCTGGATTAGACCCTGTAAAAAAAAGACCTGGCATGTATACAGATACATCCAATCCCAACCACTTAATTCAAGAAGTATTAGATAACTCAGTTGATGAAGCACTATCTGGACATTGTTCAAATATAAAGATTGCTCTTATGAAAGACGGTTTCATAAAAGTATCAGACGATGGAAGAGGTATGCCGGTAGATGAGCATCCCGAGCATAAGGTTTCAGGAGTTGAATTGATACTTTGCAAACTTCATGCGGGGGCTAAATTTTCAGGAGATGATTATAATTTTTCAGGTGGCTTGCACGGAGTAGGTGTTTCAGTTGTTAATGCCTTATCCGATGAACTTGAAGTAACTGTTAAAAGAGACTCAAAAGAGTATGAAATATCTTTCAATAATGGAGATAAGGCAAGTGATCTTAAGCAAGTGGGAGAAGTAGGATTAAGAAATACTGGAACTTCAATAAAATTTAAGCCTAACCCAACATATTTTGAGACTAATGAAGTTCAGATAAAAAATCTTAAGCACTTATTAAGAGCAAAAGCAGTATTGTGCCCTGGACTTACCATAGATTTTAATAATGAAAAAAAGTCTGGTGATAAAGAGAGATGGTTTTTCGAGGATGGATTAAAAAGTTATTTAGTTGAATCATCTGAAGGGTCAGAACTTATTTTAGAGGACTCTATAGTTTGCTCAAAAAAATCAGATGCTCAGGAATTAGAGTTTGCTATTAACTGGTCCCCAAGACCTCCAAAGAATAAGTTAGATGAGACATATGTAAATCTAATTCCCACTCTTCAGGGCGGCTCTCATTTAAATGGTTTTAAGTCTGGACTGTTGGATTCTTTAAAAGAGTTTTGTGAATATCGAAATCTTCTACCTAAAGGTTTAAAAATTAATGCAGATGATGTCATAAATAGCGCACTATTTATTGTTTCATCAAAATTACAAAATCCCCAGTTTGCCGGTCAAACAAAAGAGAGGCTTGATTCAAAAGACCACATGTCTTTTGTTGCGAGTAATACTAAGGATATTTTAAGTATTTGGTTAAATACTCATACGGAAGAGGGAGAAAAAATTGCTGAATTAGCAATAATTTCAGCTCAGACAAGAGCAAAAGTTTCCAATATTGTTGAAAGAAAAAAAACTTTTAAAGGGCCGGCTCTTCCTGGCAAGTTATCAGACTGTAATAGCCAAGACTTGAATGAAACTGAACTTTTTCTTGTCGAAGGGGATTCTGCTGGAGGTTCAGCAAAACAAGCAAGAGAGAGATCTTTTCAAGCAATAATGCCCCTTAGAGGAAAGATTCTAAATACCTGGGATCTTGAGAGTACTGAAATTATTAAATCCCAAGAAATAAAAAATTTATCAACTGCAATTGGTGTTTTGCCAGGAAACGCCGATCTTTCTGGACTGAGATATGGAAAAATTTGTATTCTTGCTGATGCTGATTCAGACGGTCTACATATAGCAACTTTATTATGTGCACTTTTTTTAAGACACTACAAGCCTTTAGTTCAAGAAGGAAGAATATATATTTCAATGCCTCCGCTATACAGAATTGATTGTGGCAAGGATGTTTTATATGCCCTAGACAATGATCAAAGAGATCAGATAGTAAATGATTTTAAAAAGAAAAAAGGCAAACCTAAAATTAATATACAAAGATTTAAAGGTCTAGGAGAAATGAATCCGTCTCAACTTAGAGAGACTGTCATGGATCCTGCTACAAGACAATTAGTAAATTTATCTATAACCTCAAGTGATAATGCAAATTCTATGATGGATTTACTATTATCAAAAAAAAATGCTCCTGCAAGAAAAGAATGGCTTGAGAAGAAAGGATCTCTAGCAAAAATATAATTATGACAAAACATAAAGAAATCAATTCTATAAGTCTTAAGCAGTATGCAGAGGAATCTTATTTAAATTACGCCATGTATGTAATTTTAGATCGAGCTCTTCCAAATATTGGAGATGGTCTTAAACCAGTACAAAGAAGAATCTTATATGCAATGTCTGAGTTAGGACTAGATGCCGGTTCGAAGTATAAGAAGTCGGCAAGAACAGTCGGTGATGTAATTGGAAAATTCCACCCCCACGGCGATGGCGCAGCATATGAGGCAATGGTTTTAATGGCTCAGAATTTTTCTTTTAAATATCCTTTAGTTGACGGGCAGGGTAATTGGGGCTCACAAGACGATCCGAAATCTTTTGCTGCAATGAGATATACAGAATCAAAGCTAACAAAATTTGCCAACTTATTAATTTCAGAACTTAAATCTGGAACTGTTGATTGGCAGCCAAATTTTGATGGCTCACTGCTTGAGCCTGTTATATTTCCATCAAAGATTCCTTCAATTTTACTAAATGGCACTTCAGGAATTGCTGTTGGAATGGCAACTGATATTCCATCTCATAATATAAATGAGGTTATTGATGCCACCGTTCATATTCTTGAAAATCCAAAAACTGACTTAAAAAGCCTCCTCAAAGTAATAAAAGGACCTGACTTTTCAAATAATGCTCCAATTGTTGCAAGCAAAGAAGAGCTTGAAGAAATATATTTAACTGGTAGGGGTGGCTTTAAGGCTCAAGCTCAATGGGCTCAAGAAAAAAATCAAATTATTATTAATGCTCTTCCTTATCAAGCATCAGGCTCAAAAATACTTGAACAAATTGCAGATCAAATGCTAAAAAAGAAAATACCGATGATAGTAGACTTGGCAGATGAAGGTGATCACAAAGAACCTGTTAGATTAGTAATTACACTAAAATCTAATAGAGTGAATGCTGAAGATGTTATGAATCATTTATTTGCATCAACTGACTTACAAAAAAGTTATAGAGTTAATATGAACTTAATCTCCCTTAAAGGAGGACCCAAGGTTTTTTCTTTAACTGAATTACTTAAAGAGTGGTTAGTTTTTAGAAAAGAAACTGTTGTTCGAAAGCTTGAACATAGACTAGATCAAGTTAACGACAGACTTCATATCTTAGAAGGCTTATTAATTGTTTACTTGGACTTAGACAAGGTAATCAAAATTATTAGAGAGTCTGATGAGCCCAAAAAAGAAATAATTAAGGCATTTAAGTTATCAGAAATTCAAGCTAATGCCATTCTCGAAATTAAGCTAAGACAGTTAGCTAAATTAGAACAAATTAAGCTAGAGCAAGAGCGAGACGAGTTATTGAACGAACAAAATGATATTGAAAAAATACTAAAATCTAAATCTAGACTTAAGACATTAATTAAAAATGAATTGACTGAAATAAAAGAAAATTTTGGTGAAGAAAGAAAATCTCACATAATTCAAAGCTCTTCAGCAAAAGTATTCTCAGAGGAAGAAACTTTAGTTACTGAGCCAATTACAGTCGTTCTGTCAGCAGCAGGATGGATTAGAAGTGCCAAGGGCCATGATATTGATCCTAGCTCTTTGACTTATAGAGGTGATGATATTCTACAAGATTTTTCTCGAGGTAAAAGTAATCAAATAGCAGTATTCTTGGATTCAAACGGAAAAGCATATTCATTGCCAAGTCATTCTTTACCATCTGCAAGAGGCATGGGCGATCCTA
>MDSV01198353.1_pt1 | contig 10327 bp, 9 predicted proteins | sample 810851 | NCBI WGS metagenome assembly MDSV01 (sample SAMN05326640, study PRJNA326480) | marine metagenome | isolation source: seawater | place: Atlantic Ocean: North East | collected 2012
TGGGGCGCTAGGATTCGAACCTAGGATGCAGGTACCAAAAACCCGTGCCTTACCACTTGGCTACGCCCCAATATAATCTTCATATAACAAAAAAAAATAAATTTATATAGTTTTTGATGTTTTACACCAGTAATTTCTAAATTTTTTTTTAACTTTTTTTTCAGCCTCTTTGCACTTTTTTTTTGAACTAAAATAAGCAATTATTGCGGAGCCTGAACCAGTCATTCTAGCAAATTCAATTTTTGATAATCTTTCTAAAAACTTTTTTAAAATATCTAATTTTGGGTATTTGTTTAACACAATTGATTCTAAGTCATTCTTCATTTTTCTTAAGAATTTTATACTAAACATATGTTTTGAGGCAATATTGAACCTGGGTTTTGAGAATCTTTTAACTTTAGAATAAATCTCTTTAGTAGAACACCCGAAATTTGGTTTTACAATTAAAGTATAAAATTTTTTTTTTATTGGGAGAGTCTTAATTAAATTATTTGACCTTAAAATTAGATTTTTTGAGTAAATCCCAAGAATTACATCTGATCCAATTGAATTCGATATTTCAATTATCTCCTTTTTTTTGACTCTAATCAATTTTTTTTTAACTAAAAAATTCAAAATATTGGCTGCATTCATTGACCCCCCACCAAGACCAGCCTTTGATGGAATATTCTTTTTTATTAAAATTTGGAATTTATTCTTTAATAACTTTTTTTTATCGATATTTTTCAATAGTTTAGAGACAGTATTGTTGGACTTAATATTATTGGAAAATTTTCCTATAAAATTTATTTTATGATTTTTATTATTTACTTTTTTGATTAAAATTTCATCATACAAGTCTAAAAAGCTTACTATACTTTCTATTTTATGTAATGAATGCTTTCTGCTTACTACATTTAAAGCTAAATTTATCTTTGCGTATGATTTGATCTTAAAAATATTCATTAAGAGCTTTTAGGACCATCAATTAATTTATTTTGAATTTGATCTCTTAGCTCTTGTTCAGCATCCTCCATTTTCAAAACAGTTGACCAGAAATATCTAGCTTGTATTTTTCTATCCAGTTTCCATAAAATATCACCATAATGATCATTAACAATTGGATCGTCTGGCATTAATTCAACTGCTTTTTTTAAAAATTTTTCTGCTTTAGTAAAATCATCTATCAGATAATAAGCCCACCCAATTGAGTCTATTATGTAAGGATCATTTTCTTTTTGGGAGTAAGCTTTTTCTAGCATTTCTATTGCATCATTTATTCTGTAATTTCTTTCAAGCCAAGAATAAGCCAAATAATTTAAAACATAAGCATCATCAGGATCAATTTTTAGAGATTCTTGTAAATCTTTATCAGCACTTGGGTAATCCTCTAATCTTTCAAAACTTCCACCTCGCCGATATAGTAAATCTGCTTTTACTTCACTGTCATTATCTAATGAATCTATAATTAATGTATAATATTTTATTGCTTGATTATATTCTTTTGAATTTTTATAAAAATTTGCAATATCAAATATAAATTTGTTATTTGGGTTTTTAATCTTATCAAATTTGGATTTGATATAATTTAAAGCTTCTTTTTTGTTTCTAGTTTTAGTAATTATTTGAGCTTCTTTTTTTAATCTATACCAATAATAAAAATCCTGTTCTTTATCAAAATTTTTTAAAACAGCCTTAGATTTTTCATAATCTTTATTAAGAAAAAAATTTTCAGCAACTAATGATAAATTAAAAATGAATTTAGGATTTAAATAGCTGGATAAACTCAAATAAAAATTTGATTTTTCAAATTTATTTTGTGATGAATAAAGGTTAGAAATTAAGAAAAAAAACTCACCTAAAATATCATTATGATTACTACATGTAAAAAATTTACCAAATTTTTTATACTCATTACTTTCTACCCAGCTTTTTCCCTGTGATAGTAATAAAGTTGTATTAATATAATCTAACTTTTCAGTTATTAATTTTGCTTCTTCTTTTTTATCTTTTTCAATCAAATAAGTTAGATAAAAATAAGTGTATCTTGAGTAATCAGCTTGACTATTATTAATTAATCTTAGAAAAAAAGAGTCTGTATTTTTATCATCTAAGTAACATCTTTGAAAAGTTTCAACTACAAAAGTAAGATTACCAAAATCTTGATTTTCTTTTTGAATTTTTTTAGTAGTAAAAACTTCAACATATTGTTTAAGTGAATTGAGTATAATAAAATTAAAACGATTTTGTTGTAAGTGTTCTGAAATTTTTGCTAAAATTTTTTTGGCTTCATTTATGTTGTTTTTTTTTAGACTATCTAAAACTAGTAAAATATATGCTTCAAAAAAATCTGAGTTTTTTTTGTCACTATTGGCTTTGATGATATTTATGGCCTGAGCCACTTTGTCCTCTAAAACTAAAGACATAACAAACCTTTCTAGGTATGGTTCGTGAAGATTTATTAATATCTTGGAGGATTTGAAAAAATCTAAAGCTTTAGAGTTATTTTTATTTTCAGAAGCAACTATACCTGAAAAATATTTTGATAAATTTTTTGAATTAAATTCATTAAAACTAGCACTTTTAGATAATAGTGGGCTCTGATACAATATTAGTGGAAATAATATAATTATAATTTTTTTTTTAAACATAGAAAAAATATGACCAAAAAGTCTTCTAACCAGAGTATGTCATACAAAGAAGATTTAATAAATTCAATAGAACCAAATTTCTTTTTTAATAAAAAACCACTCAATAGATTTAAAATTAGTGCGACAAACATTAAAAAAAACAATTTGAATAAGATTGAAAAAATTAATGACTTAAAAAAACTAATAAATTCAATTCAAAATTGTAATTTAAAAGACAACTCGAAAAAATTGATTTTAGGAGATGGAAATCTTGATAGCTCAATTATGGTTGTCGGTGAAGCTCCAGGGCCAGAAGAGGAAAAGACAAATAAAACCTTTCAAGGAGAAGCAGGAGTTTTATTAGAAAAAATGCTATTGGCTATTAATATTAAAAAAAAAGATATCTACTCTAGTTACGCTATTAATTTTAGACCTCCAGAAGACAGAAAACCTACATCTCAAGAGATAAAAAGATATTCTGCTTTTTTAAAAGAACATATATCAATTATAAATCCAAAGATTGTAATTTTGTTTGGAAGTACTGCAATGGAAGCAGCTACTTCATCTAACAAAAAGATTTCTATTGAAAGAGGAAAATGGAAAGAAATTATTTTAAAAAATAAAACTTATCCTCTAATAATAACTTTTAATCCATCTTATTTAATTAGATTTCCTGAAAATAAAAAATTTTCTTGGGAAGACTTGAAAAAGATAAAACAAAAAATCCTAGATTTAAAAATTCAAATTTAATGAAAATTGTTGCAGGTGTAGATGAAGTTGGCAGAGGAAGTTTAATCGGGCCTGTTTATGCGGCTGCAGTCATTTTAAATAAATCCATTAAAAAAAAAATATTAAAGGACTCAAAAAGTCTTACAAAAATAAAAAGGGAAATTTTAGCCAAACACATTAAAAAGAATTCTATATGGGCTATAGGTAAATCTTCTGTAAAAGAGATCGAAAAAATTAATATTCTTCAAGCAAGCTTGTTAGCAATGAAAAGAGCTATTAAAAAACTTAGAAAAAAACCAGCACTTGTTTTAATTGATGGAAATAGATTACCTAAAATTAAAAATTATAAACTTAGATCAATAATCAAAGGAGATCAAAAGATACCCTCAATTTCTGCGGCATCAATTATTGCAAAAGTTACTCGTGATAAAATGATCACTAATTTAGGAAAAAAATTTAAAGATTATAATTGGGATCGAAATTATGGATATGGAACTAAACAACATATAAAAGCAATTAAAAATTTAGGAATAACATCCCACCATAGAAAAACTTTTTCGCCTATAAATAAAATTAAATGGAGATAGGTTTCACGTAGAAACACTAGATGTTGTTATCTACAAAAATATTCACACTAATCGAATCTAATTAATACAATCCTAAGTTGACCCAAGAATCTTTTTAGAGTCTAATTTATTTTTAAAAATGGGCTCAAACTTTAAAAATAAATTAATTCAAGGTGATAGCTTAAAGGAATTGAAAAAAATTCCTAATGAGACATTTGATTTAATTTTTGCAGACCCTCCTTACAACCTACAATTAAAAAGCAAATTAACAAGACCAGATAGATCTGAGGTCAGCGCAGTAAACGATAAATGGGATCAATTTGAAAGTTTTAAAAAATATGATGATTTTACCTATACTTGGTTAAGCGAATGTAAAAGAATTCTAAAAAAAGATGGAGCAATTTGGGTAATTGGTAGTTATCATAATATTTTTAGAGTTGGGACTACAATTCAAAATTTAGGTTTCTGGATTTTAAATGATGTTATATGGAATAAAAAAAATCCAATGCCAAACTTTAGGGGAACAAGATTTACAAATGCTCATGAAACTTTGATTTGGGCATCTAAATCAGAAAAATCAAAATATACATTCAACTATCAATCTTTAAAATGTTTAAATGATGATCTTCAAATGAGATCTAATTGGGATTTGCCGATTTGCAATGGATCAGAAAGGCTTAAGAAAAATGGAAAAAAAGTGCATTCAACTCAAAAACCTGAGGCTTTACTTCACAGAATTTTATTAGCAACTTCAAATAAAAATGATTTAATTTTAGATCCTTTTTTGGGTTCTGGAACGACGACAACCGTTGCCAAAAAATTAGGTAGAAATTATTATGGTATAGAAAAAGAAGAAATTTATTTTAAGGCAGCAGAGCAAAGATTAAAAAATACAAAACCTATTGAAGATGATTACCTAGATACTCTAAAAAATAATAGATCTAAGCCAAGAATACCATTCGGTTCACTGGTAGAATTAGGAATAATAAAACCAGGCACAATTATTTTTGATAATAAAAAGAAAATTAGTGCAAAAATAATGGCCGATGGCAGTATTAAACATGCTCAAACTGAAGGCTCAATTCATAAAGTTGCAGCAACTATTTTAGGAGCTGAAAGCTGTAATGGATGGACTTATTGGCATTACAATTTTAATGGTTTAGTGGTCCCTATTGATCATTTAAGACAAAGATTGGTTAATAATATCTAATTTTTATAGATTCTTCCCAAATAAAACTCTAAAAATTTTTTGTTTTTCATTAATCTCTTTAAAAAAATATTTCTAAAAAAAATGGTTAAAGGATTGGAAAAATGAAACACAAACTGATTAAATTTCGATCTGATATTAACCATTTTTGTTTTGTTCACTCTGTTTTTAAAAAAATTACTTTCTGTATTATTTTTGATATTCTTAAATAATTCGTAAGCACTTTCTATTGACTGTGATGCCCCCTGAGCAAATGATGGTGGAAAAGCAAAAAAGGCATCTCCAATTAAATGAATATTTTTATTTTGTAACTTATAAAAATTATCACTGACAAAAACTGGAAATATTTTTAGATATTTAAGACTATCTAAAAATTCTTTATTTCTTAAGGGAATTTCTTCTAAAACTTTTTTGACAAAAGAATAATTACTGAATAATGAATAATTTTTTTGCTCCTCTGCAGACAATTGATATTTCACTATAGCTATGAAATTTAAATCTCCGCTTGTGTTTACTGGATAAATTACATAATGAAAATCTGAGCCTAAAAATAATGAGATATTTTTTTTATCAAAATTTTCAGAAGATTCGGTCATAATACCTCTAATTGCTAATGTGCCATTATATTTCGGTTTTGTTTTGCTGCTTGAAATTAGATTTTTACTTTTTGAAAAAACTCCGTCTGAAATGATCAAAAAATCACATTCAATTTTTTCATTATTTTCAAAAGAAAGTTTTATTTGCTTTTTTTGTGTGTCTATTTTTGAAATACTATAGTCAGTTTTTATAGATTTTCCCAAATCTTTTTTTAAAAAGTTGATTAATGTAGATCTTTTTAAAGTTGTGTAGCTGCTATTTTCTGAGTTAAACTTTGAAATATCTAAATCACATAATTTCTTTGAGTTCATACTTGAGTAAAAATCAATTTTTTCAGGAGTAAATTTTTCATTATTTTGTAATTCTTTAAATCCAATTTCGTTTAAAAGCTTAATACTGTTTACTGATAACTGAACTCCATAGCCCTCATCTAAAACAATTGAGGTATTTTTTTCATAGATTGTGATTTGATAATCTGAATTTTTTTTGAATAAATTGGCAATAAATAATCCAGAAATTCCAGCTCCAATAATGGCTATTTTTTTCATAAATTTTTCTCCAAGTATTGAACAATTTTTTTTGTAAATGATGGAAGTATATAATTATCTAATTTTTTTTTATCCAACCAATATGATGACTGATAATTTTTACTATTTTTTAAATATTGAATTTTTATATTCATATTCATATTAGACATTTTGAAATTTAAATTTTCATCAAAATTTTTTGGTTTAAAAAGCTCTTCCATAGGGAAGATTGATAAATTTTTTAGGAAATTAAACTTAGTATTTTTAACAAGTAGATATCTTTGATCTTTTTTATAAACCTTTAAAATAAAATATTTTTCTTTGTTTTTTTTTATCTTTTTTATTAGTTTAAAATCTTTTTTTTTATAAGATTTACATTTTCGTGATATTGGACATTGATTACAAACTGGATTATTTGGTTTGCAAATTAAAGCTCCTAACTCCATTAGAGCTTGAGCATAATCTCTTGATCTAGATGACATTCCAAATATAGATTTTTTTTGTATGAGATTATCTTTTTGTATCTCTTTATCTTTTTTTAGATAGAGGTATCTTTTTAAAACCCTTTCTATATTTCCATCTAATGGAATGTACGGCCTATTAAAAGCAATTGCTAAAATAGCATTGGCAGTATAATTACCAATGCCAGGGAGTTTTATTAAATCTTCAAAATTATTTGGTAACTTTCCATCAAAATTTTTCATAATAAACTGAGCAGTTTTTTTCAAATTTCTTACTCTAGAATAATATCCAAGACCTTCCCAAAGTTTTACAAGTTTTTTATTTGGGACTTTTGCAAGAATTTTTAGACTCGGTATATTTTTTATAAATCTATTAAAAAATGGTATTACAGTTGCAACCTGTGTTTGTTGCAACATAAATTCACTTACCAAGGTATAATAATGTCCTTTTTTTAAAGGGGCGTTTTTTCGCCAAGGCAGTGATCTTTTATTTAAATCATACCAATTAAGAATTTTTTTTGTTATTAATTGTTCCTTCATATGCAATTTAAAAAATATACTAAGCAGAGAAACACTACCTTTCAAGGATTAAGATCTTTTAAAGATACTTTACCAAAAAATATCAAAAAAATTATTGATAAAAAGGGTCACATATACTCTGAAACTTTAAACAACTGGAAATATATTGTAGGCAAAAAATTTTTTAAAGTTTGTTATCCAAAGTCTTTTAAAAATTCTAATAGATTTGGCGTAAGCACTTTAATGGTGATGGTCAAAAGAGGATATGAAGTTGACTTAGAATATTCAAAAAAAGAAATTATGGATAAAATGAATAGTTTTTTTGGTTATTTGGTTGTTGAAAAACTTAAATTTATTAGCTTTGATGATGATCAAAACATTTTATCTATCGATGAAAATAAAAAAAAAAATGTGACAATTAAGGAATATCAAAATAAAATCAATGATATTAAGAATGATAAAATTAAAAAATCTTTAATAGAATTAACAAAGGTGTTCAAAAAAAAATGAGAAAGATAATTATATTTTTAATATTTTTTTTCTATCAAACTTTTAATATTAATGCTGACAGTATAAATGAAATTAAAAGAATAACATTAGGCAATAAAGATGCAAAAATTACTATAATTGCTTATGAGTCTCTTACGTGTAGCCATTGTGCAGATTTTCATATTAATATTTTTCCAGAATTAAAAAGAGACTACATAGACACAGGTATTGCTAAAATAGAATTTAGACATTTCCCTTTAGACGTTGCAGCCTTTAATGCATCTAAACTTTCTCAATGTATGAATGATGGTAGTTCTAAAATTTTAGATAGTTTGTATCTAAATCAACCAAAATGGGTCAAAGGAGGGACAATTGAAGAGATAAATAAAAATTTGAAAAAATTTTTAAAATCTGAAGGGTTTGATATAGATTTCAATCAATGCACAACTAACAAAAGTATAGAAAACTTTATTTTAAATGATCGAATCGATGCAGTTAAAAAATTTAAGGTAAATGCTACCCCCACGATAATAATCAATGACAAAAAGTTTGAAAAATCTCTTAATTACAAAAATTTAAAAAAAACTCTCGAAAAACTGATATAAGCTAATTTATGGAGTTTAAAAAAATCCAATTAAATGGATTTAAATCTTTTGCTGATAAAGCCAATTTTTTAATTGAAGAGGGTTTAACTGGAATTGTTGGACCTAACGGATGTGGTAAATCGAATATAGTTGAGTCGTTAAGATGGGTAATGGGTGAAACGTCTGCAAAAAGTATGAGGGGCTCTGGAATGGAAGATGTTATATTTTCTGGAACTTCTAATAAAGCATCAAAAAATATTGCTGAAGTTTCAATAACTGTAAACAATAAAAATAGTGAAGGTCCTATTCAATATCGAGAGCTTGGTGAAATTCATATTAGAAGAAAAATAGAAAAAGACAAAGGTTCAAAATTTTACATAAATGATAAAGAGGTAAGAGCAAGAGATGCTCAAATGTTTTTTGCGGATTTATCTACCGGCGCTCACTCTCCATCTATGATAAGTCAAGGACGTATAGGAGCATTAGTAACTGCTAAACCTACGGATCGAAGAGCTATATTAGAAGAGGCTGCAGGAATTTCTGGATTACATGTTAGAAGACATGAAGCAGAGTTAAGATTAAACGCTGCAGAAAATAATTTGAAAAGAGCTGATGAACTAAGAAGACAACAAGAACGACAGCTGGCTAATCTTCAAAAACAAGCTGAGGAAGCAACAAAATACAAACTAATTTCTCAAGAAATTAAAAAAATTGAAGCTGGATTGTATTATTTAAAGTTAATTGAAATTGATAAAGAAATTCAAATTGAAAATGTAATAAATTCAGAAGCAGAGGGAGAGGTAAGTGGTTACAACAATAAAATTTCAGAATTTGAAAAAACAATTAAATTTGAAACAGAAAAAATAACACCATTAAGAGAAAGAAATATAGAAAATTTATCAAAAATTCAAAGACTTAATTTGGAGCTTCAAAGTCTTGATGAAGAAAATACAAGGACGCAGGGTGAGATAGAGAATATAAAAAAATCTTTACAAACACTTGATGAGGATATTTCTAGAGAAAAAGGAATCATAATTGATGCTAATTCAAATGAAAAAAGACTCAAAGAAGAAAAAAATGAATTAATAGAAATTGACTCAAAATATTATGAAACTGAAAAACAATCTAATGAAGATTTAGATATATCAAAAAATAAATTAAAAGATGAAATAGAAAATATAAGAAACTTTATTTCCTCTAAACAAAATGATCAAGCTTTAAATGCATTGAATAGTTTTGAAAAGAGTGTAGAAAAATACGCTGAAAGTTATAGTAAAAATCGTAATATAAAAAAAGAGTCTGTAAAAAGAAATGAAAGAATAAGTATTATTGAAAAAGAAGTTGAAAGTTGGAAAAATTTACTTTCAAATTCTGAAAAAATGGTAAATGAACTTTCAGAGAGAAAAAATAAATTTAATTCACAATTAGAAAAATTAGATAACCAGCCTAAAATTCAAGCTGAAAAAAAAGGTCAAATTTCTGAAGGCTTAAGAAATTCTGAAAAAGAAAAAACTGATAGTGAAAAAATAATAAATGAAACTGACGAAAAAATAGAAACTTTAAGAACTCAACTCAATGAAATTCAGGAACAATCTATCCAAATAAGAGAGAGAAAAGCAAGCTCAGCAGCTACTATAGAAGGATTGAATAAAAGAAAAACAGATTTACTGGATAGAATTAATTCTGAACTAAATTTGACTGAAGAAAATATACTAGAAAATTCAAATTTAAATGGTGTAGAGGAATTGCCTAATCATATTGATCAAGAGGATCTGCTGGATAAAAAAAAACAAGAAAGAGAGAAATTAGGATCAGTAAACCTTAAAGCAGACGAGGAGACTAATAAATATGAAATCGAAATACAAAAAATGGAAAAAGATCGAGCAGATTTAGTTACTGCCATTATTAAGCTTAAAGAAAGTATTAATGAATTAAATCAAAAAGGTAGAGAGAGATTAATTGAAGCTTTTGAAAAAGTTAATAGAAAATTTAATGAAGTTTATACAAAACTATTTAATGGTGGTAATGCAAAATTAGAA
>MDSV01158561.1_pt1 | contig 10326 bp, 13 predicted proteins | sample 810851 | NCBI WGS metagenome assembly MDSV01 (sample SAMN05326640, study PRJNA326480) | marine metagenome | isolation source: seawater | place: Atlantic Ocean: North East | collected 2012
CAAGCTATCCCACCTTTCATATCTTGAGATCCTCTACCATTTAAATATCCTTTTTTTACAACACCTTTAAATGGTGGAATTTTCCAATTATTAAGATTTGCAACTACATCGGTATGTCCTAAGAAATTTATATGTGGTTTTGAATTACCAATTTTTGCATATAAATTTAAAGCTGGTTTTGATCTTGTTCCTTTTGATTTAACAAGTTTACATTTAAAACCAATTGAGGAAAGTTTTCTTGATAAAAATCTCATTATACCTTTATCCTCAGTTTTAACAGTTTGAAATCTTATTAGCTCTTGAGCTAATTTTAATTCATTATAAGTTTTCATTATTCTATTCTCTTAAAAGATCGTTAATTGATGTTTTAGATCTAGTTTTTTCGTCAACTTGTTTAATTATAACCGCACAACTTAAAGATGGAGCTGATGGATTTTTTTTATCTGGAAGAGTACCTGGTACAACTACAGAATAAGGTGGAATTTTTCCATAAGTTATTTCACCGGTTGATCTATTTACTATTTTTGTTGATTGTCCAATATACATTCCCATACTTAATACTGATCCTTCACCTATAATTACGCCTTCTACAACTTCAGACATGGCTCCTAAAAATACATTATCTTCAATAATTGTTGGTAACGCTTGAGCAGGTTCTAATACACCACCAACCCCGCTTCCAGCAGATATATGACAATTTTTTCCTATCTGGCAGCAACTTCCCGCACGGCTAAAGGTGTCCATCATTGTTCCTTGGTCAACGTAAGCCCCAATGTTAACAAAACAAGGCATTAAAACTACATTCTTTCCTATGAACGATCCTTTTCTCACTGGAGAATTTGGCACCATCCTAAAACCAGCTTTTTCAAATTCTTTGTCTCCCCAGCCGGCTGTTTTTCCTTTTAAAATATTACTCTTATCTCTCCAACTTGAATAAGGACCCGCAAGAGTTTCCATTCCATGAGTTCTAAAACTTAACATTATAGCTTTTTTTAAGTGTTGATGTGTCACCCATTTACCATTAATTTTTTCCGCTACTCTAGATTTACCACTATCTAAATCCATAATAACTTGATTTATTGCATCTTTGATAGATTTGTCAGAGTTTTGATTTACTTGGTCCTTTTTTTCCCAAGCATCATTTATGATTTTTTCTATATTGCTCATAATCTTATTCCTCTTTTAATAACCTTATTTTTTTTAAAAATAAAGCAAGATTGTCTATTTTATAATCTATCACATCTTTATATTTATCAATGTTATTTATTGGCTCATCATTGGCAAACCAAACTTTGATCATATTTTTTGCCGTTTCAGAAGTAAGATTTTTACAAATATCCTCAATGTAAATAGTCTCCTCATTTGTAGGAATTTGAAACTTATCACACATTAATCTCAGAGACTTTGGGTTTGGTTTTGGTTTAAAATTAAAGTCCACAATATCCATAATTTTTCCTTCAAATAAGTCGTCAATTCCTATTTTTTTCATACAATTAATTGCGTGTTCTTTGCTGCCATTAGTTGCACAATATGCTTTTACATCTAGTTTTATCAACTCTTCCCTAAGCTCATTATCCTTATTAAGGCAATCATAATTTATCGAATGAACAAACTTTAAAAATTCGTGTGCATCAATTTTATCTGGGTGATTTATCATAAGCCCATTTAAAGAAGTATCGTGTTTATAAAAATAATCTGCTTGGATTTTTTTTGCTTTAATTTTATCTATGTTAAGTTTAAGTGCTATAAATTCTGTCATTTTAGCAGAAACTTGGGAAAATAAAATTTTTAAGTATTTAGGATGATAAACGCATCCATCCATATCTAAAATTAAATATTTTACTTTTTTAAGATCTTTCATTATTTTCGGATCAAGGTTCCCGCCCCTTTGTCAGAAAATAGCTCAAATAAAATTGAGTGAGGTTTTCTACCATCAACAATTACAACACCAGTAACTCCGTTATTAACAGCGTCTAAACAAGTATTTATTTTAGGTATCATTCCGCCACTTATTGTTTGTTCATTAATCATTTTTTCAGCATCTTTTATACTTATTTCTGTAACTAATCTTTTTTCTTTATCTAAAACACCTTCAACATCTGTCATTAATAGTAATCTTCTAGAGTTAATTTCTTTAGCTATACTTCCTGCCGCTATATCGGCATTAATATTAAAAATATTTTTATTTTTATCTAATCCCATAGGAGTAATTACTGGTACTTTTTTATTATTAACTTCATTTAAAATAAGAGAACTATTAACTTTTACAGGCTTGCCAACGAAACCTAATTCATCACTAATTTGCTCTACTTCCAAAACATTATTATTTATTGATAATGAAATAGCATCACAATTTTTAATTTTTAATTTATTAATAATTTCATAATTTAATTCAGTTAAAGCATCTTCAACAATTTTAATTGTTTTTTCGTCAGTAATTCTTAAACCATTAATAAATTTGCTTTCTAGGTTAGCTTCGTCCAATTTTTTTTTTATATTTTTTCCACCACCATGAATAATAATTATTTTTAATCCGATTTTATTAAGTATTGATATATCTTCAATTAATTGATTGAAAAGATGCTCATCTAATAAAACCGATCCTCCGCATTTAATAACAATAAAATCGTTTGTATATTTATTAATATATTTACTTACTTCTTCGATGGCTGGACCATCCTTTGGAATTAAAATTTTCAAATCCATTAAATTATTTTTGTTGAACTGTCCTTACAGTAGTTCTTCTCATTATAACTACCTGCTGCGCCATAGTCAGAATATTATTAGCCGTCCAATAAAGCACCAATCCACTTGCAAATGGTGCCAATATTACAGTTAAGAATAATGGAAAGAACATAAATATTTTTGCTTGCACGGGGTCTGGAGGAGTAGGGTTTAATTTTTGTTGTAAATACATTGTTATTCCCATTAAACAAGGTAAGGCACCTATCATTAAAAACGAAGGGGGATCCCAAGGTATAAGTCCAAATAAATTAAAAATAGAAGTGGGATCTCTTTCACTTAAATCTTTAATCCAACCATAAAATGGCTGGTGTCTCATTTCTATACTAATGTATAACATTTTATAAATCGCGAAAAAGAATGGAATTTGTAGTAATATGGGGAAGCAACCACTTAAAGGATTTACCTTTTCTTTTTTATATAAAGCCATCATTTCTTGTTGAAGCTTCATTTTATCTTCTTTGTGCAATTCTTTTAATCTTTGCATTTCAGGTTGTAAAATTTTCATTCTAGCCATTGATCTGAATGACATATTGGCCAAAGGAAAAAAAGCAATTCTGATACAAACAGTGATTAAAATAATTGCGATACCAAAATTTCCAGTTAATTCAAAAAAGTATTGAATTGCAAAGAAAAGGGGCTTCACAATGAAATAAAACCAACCAAAATCTATGACAAGATCGAACTTATTTATGTTCTGATTTTCTGCGTAACTATCAATTATATCAACTTCTTTTGCTGGTATAATTAGCTTTATTTTGTTTGATTTAGTTTCATTTGCTCGAATTTCAGTAGACTGAGTTTGTATAAAACTTGCTCTATATTTTTTTTTATAATCAAAATCTGATCTAAATTCTTTATTCGCTTCAGGTACTATTGTAACTGCGAAGTATTTGTCTGTAATTCCCAACCAGCCACTATCGGCATTTATAGAATATTTTTTATCTTCAATATCTTCGTAGTCTTTTTCTACTAATTGATCGTTAAAAACTCCAATAAGACCTTCGTGTAAAATGTAAAATCCCAGAACTTGTGGTGCAGTATTTCTTATTACTTGTCCATAAGGATAAAAATTATAAGTTTTTTCTGAGTTATTAATTATACTTTGATCAATTGTAAATAAGTATTGATTATCTATACTTATGCTTTTCTCAAATTTGATGCCTTGATTATTTTGCCATGTTAACTTTACTGGATTATTTGGGGTAAGTTTATTATTACCTTCTATATTCCAAACTGTATTTACATTTGGAACGTTAATATTTTTATTATTTGTTGCCCACCCAGTTTCAACAAAATATCCATTCTTTGATTTTCTTGGATTTAAAAATACCACATTATCTTCACTATCTAAAGATTTTGTGTATTTTTTAAATATTAAGTCATCCAGAACAGCACCTTCTAAAGAAATTGAACCTTTTATATTTTCATTCTCAAATTTGACTCTTTCAAATTTATTTATTAGTTCTTCTCTGCTTAATTGATTTTCAATTTCTTTAATTTCAAGTTTTGGAGCATCAGAGTCTTGAACAATGTTATTTTTTTCATCACTTACTTGATTAATTGGCTTGGGATCAGGTGCAAAAAATAAACCATAAAGGATTATTACTGCTGCACTTAAGGATATTGCTGCAATGACGTTTCTTGTATCCATTATTTAACTTTCTTTTTAACAGGATCGAATCCTGATCCACCACCTAAAACTTTTATTGGATGACAAGAAGCAATTCTTTTAAATCCTTTATATAAACCTTTTGCAGTTCCATGTTCATTTAAACTATCGATAAAATATTCTGAACAAGTTGGCAAATATCTACAGTTACTGCCTAACCAAGGTGAAATTAAAAATTTGTAAATTTTAATTAATAATATTAATAATTTTTTTATCATTTAATTTTATTAAATACTGAAATTAAGGTTTGTTTAATATTTTCATATTTGTCATCTAAAACATTTTTATTTGCTATTAAAAGATATGAGTAATTTAAATTAATTACCGATATTTTTAAACCATGATTCATAATATTTCTTAATCTTCTTTTTATTTTATTTCTTTTAACTGCATTACCAATTTTTTTCTTTGTTATGAAACCTATATTAAGTTTTTTATTACTTTTATCAGATAGTTTTTTAAAAAAAATTGTTAAATGCTTACTTGAAATTTTTTTTCCACTTAAAATAGACTTAAAATCCTGACTTTTTGAAAGACTAGAAATCTTACTTTTCATTAAACTGTTAGTTTTTTTCGCCCCTTTGATCTTCTTCTTTTCAGTAATTTTCTTCCTCCTTTGGTTCTCATTTTGGATCTAAAGCCATGCCGTCTTTTTCTAACTAATTTACTTGGTTGATATGTTCTTTTCATAGAATGTTAAAAATTTTAAAATTTTTTGGTAGTTATAGAAAATATATATATATAAGTACAGAAAATTTTAATAAACTGTTGTCAATGCACAAAGATACTAAACTAAAAATAATTTTAGGCACCATATATGTATTAATAATAAGTGTATTTTTATGGGTATTTTTCAGCTATTTCTCAATTTCTGAACTAACTAGTTATGAATTTATTAAAAATAATCGAGACTATTTAATTCAAGTTAAAAATTCTAATTTTTTATTCACAAGTGTATTGTTTTTAATTTTTACTATTTTATGGGTTTTGCTTTTAGGTTTTGGAAGTCCAGTATTTTTATTAGGAGGCTTTATATTTGGAAAATGGTATGGCTCTTTACTTACAATATTTGCAATTTCTCTTGGTGCTACGTTTTTATATATGTTTGCAAATTTTTTCTTAAAAGAATTTATAGAAAAAAAATTTTCAAAAAGATTTAGCACCTTAAATGAAAAGTTTAGAAAAAATGAATTTTTATATTTTCTAATTTACCGTTTTGTAGGAGGAATTCCCTTTGCAATTTCAAACATATTGCCAGTAATTTTTAATATAAGATTAAAAACTTTTTTTGTTGGTTCGATCTTAGGAATATATCCTCAAGCATTTATTTGGGTTTCACTTGGATCGGGAATTGAAAAAATAATTTATGAAAATATAAAAGCTCCTACAATTTTTGAATTAATTTTATCTAGAGAGATATATTTACCTATTACTGCATTCTTATTTTTATTAGTATTGACTTTCATATTTAGAAAATTATTTTTTAGAAATTAAATGGTGCCCTCACCCAGAATTGAACTGGAGACTCATCCTTACCATGGATGTGTTATACCACTTAACTATAAGGGCAATAATCAATGAAGATTAGTGTATAAAATTGAGTTTTTCAAATTATTGCCTTAATTTTTTTTTAAAATCGTTTATATCTATTTCAAGGTAATGATATGGGAATTCACTACGATTATAAATCAACTAGAGGCGCCAAAGCTATGGAAAAGCAGGCCAAACGTGAAAAAAAACTTGCTGAAAAAAGAGCTAAAAAAAGAGCCAAGGCAGGGGTTAAAAGCGAAGAAGATAAATCAATTCCTTTGGACCAAGTAATAACCTTAGATCATTTAACCAATCCCGAAAAAAAATAATTCATGAATAAAAAACAAAAAGCTTCCAAGCTAGAGCTTGCTTTAAAAAAAAATTTAAAAAAAAGAAAAATTTTCCAAAAAAAATTTAAAAAAGAACAAAAAAAATGATTTTAAATGACAAGCAAATAAAAAAATTGGTAGAAGAAGAAGATATGATTAACCCTTTTGTAGATAAATCTGTTGCTCAAGGCATTAGCCATGGATTAAATTCTTTTGGATTTGATCTAAGATGTGGTGATGAATTTAAGATATTTACAAATATTAAGGGAGCAACTGCAGATCCCAAAAATTTTACTGAAGACAATTTTATTACAGTAAAGGGAGAGCCTTCTATTTTAATTCCACCCAACTCATTTGCCTTAGCAAGTAGCTTAGAATATTTTAAAATGCCAAGAAATGTTACTGGATTAGTTACTTCTAAATCTACATATGCTCGTTGTGGACTTGGTACACCTCCTACAGTGCTTGAAGCTGGTTGGCACGGAAATTTAGTTTTAGAATTTTCAAATCACACAAGTAACTCAATTCGACTTTATGCAAACAGTGGCGCAGCACAGGTTTTGTTTTTTCAGGGGGAAAATCCTGAAACTTCTTATGCTGATAGAAAAGGAAAATACCAAGGTCAAACAGGCATTACTTTGGCAAAATCAAAATAAGTAAAATGAAAAAATTTATAATTTTAGGCTCCCAAAAAGGTGTCAGAGGATCTGTTGATATAAGTGGAGCAAAAAATTCTTGTTTGCCACTTATGGCTGCTTCAATTTTATTTGATGGAAAGGTAATTTTGAAAAATGTTCCATTTGTTGATGATGTAAAAACAATGGCTTCTCTTTTAAAATCTCTTGGATCCATAGTGGAAAGTTCGGAAAAGAAAAAATTAATAAAAATAATAAATAAAAAAAAACATAAATTAATTGTACCCTACAAACTTGTTTCAAAGATGAGAGCAGGTGTACTGACTATGGGTGCCCTGCTAGGAAGGTACAATTCTTGTTATGTTAGCAAACCTGGTGGATGTAGTTTAGGCCCTCGTGATTATGGTTGGCACTTAAAAGGATTTAATAAATTAGGAGCTTCCAATAAACTGAGAGGGGGATACATTAATCTTTTTGCAAAAAAAGGACTTAAAGGAAATATTTATAAATTTCCAAAAGTCACTGTTACAGGAACATCTAATTTAATTATGGCATCAATTTTTGCAAAAGGAATTACAACTTTAAAAAATATTTCTATTGAACCTGAAGTAATAGATCTAATTACTTTTTTAAAAAGTGGAGGAGCACAAATAAAATTTTTAGGAAAAAGAACTTTGAAAATATATGGTATAAAAAAATTATCAGGTTGTTCTCACGAAATAATTGGAGATAGGATAGAGGCATTTTCTTATTTATGTACTGGAGCTATTACTAATGGTAGCGTTAAGGTAAATAATGTAAATCCTGAACATTTATCTTCAGAAATAAAAGTATTAAAAAAAATGGGTTGCAACATAAAAATAAAAAATTATTCGATACAATTGAAAGTAAATAAAAAACTAAAACCTATAAAAATTAAAACTGCCCCTTTTGATGGCTTTGCCACAGATAATATGCCACCATTAATGGCTTTACTTACAAAAGCAGAGGGAATAAGTGAGATTTATGAAAATGTATTTGGTAGTTATAGATTTCAAGCTGCTCCAGAATTAGCAAGAATGGGAGCTTCAATCAGTGTAAAGAACAATAGAGCAGTAATTTTTGGAAAAGAGAAATTATATGGTGCCGAATGCATTTGTTCAGATTTAAGAAGTACATTTTCAATAATTCTTGGTGCAATAGCAGCTTCTGGAGTTTCAAAAATCAATAGAGTCTACCATGGTTTAAGAGGTTATTATAAACTTGATAAAAAATTAAAAAAAATCGGAGTAAAAATTAAAAGCTTAACCTAATGAACAAAAGGTTTTTAAAAAAAATTATCGCTCAAACTCCCGAAGATTTACAAATAATATCTGCCTGTTGCTCAGAAGCAAAGATAAAATTGGAAAATATAAAATTTTTATCAAAAAATAAAATATTTCTTATATCTCTTGAAAGATTTAACAAGGAATCTAACAATAAAAATGAAAAAATTAACAGCATAATAAAATTTGAATTTATCGATTCCTCAAAATCAATAAATATCAATCAAAATGACCCTGATTTATTACTTGAATTAATGGCAATAAATCTTTTTAAAAAAGATCATAATTATGAAATAACACTATTATTTTCTAATAATGGAATTATAACGTTATCCGCTGAAATTATAGAAGCAACTTTAGAGGACCAAAAGATTAATGATGCAAGTAATTGATTGTAAAAATAAAAATTATAAAAAAAAATTGAACAATTTTTTGCTTCAGAGAAGATTAAGTAAAAATTCTGAAATTAAAATTGTTAAAAAAATTATAAAAGATATAAAAAAAAACAAATTTAAAGCACTTTTAAAATATGAAAAAAAAATCAGTAATAATAACCAGATAAAAATTAATACTAATCAAATAAATAACTCTATAAGATCTTTAGACCAAAGAACTAAAAAAGCGATAGACTTTGCTTATAATAGAATATTAAAGTTTCATTCAAAACAGAAAGTTAAAAACATTTTTTATAAAGATAGCTTAAATAACAAATTAGAGTACAGACACATACCTTTAAACTCAGTAGGAATTTATGTTCCAGCAAATTTACCATCCACTTTGTTAATGAACGCAATTCCTGCAAAATTAGCAGGTGTTAAAAGAATAGTTCTTGCTAATCCTAAATTAAATGGAAAATTAAATCCTGCTGTTCTTTATGCGGCAAAAAAAATTGGAATTAAGGAAATTTTTTCAATGGGGGGAGCACAGGCAATTGGTAGTTTGGCATATATTCAAAAAGTGAATAAAATTGTAGGACCAGGTAATATTTATGTTGCTAATGCAAAAAGAGAAGTTTTTGGAGATGTAGGAATAGAAGGTATGATTGCAGGACCATCAGAAATTACGGTTGTAGCCGATGATAAAACTGATGTAAATGAAGTTACCACATCCATTATTGCACAAGCAGAACATGATGTAAATTCTCAAAGTATATTAATTACTAAAAGTAAAAATTTAATTACCAATATTATAAAAAATATTTTTCGTAATTTGAAAAATTTACCAAGAGAAAAAATTGCGTATAAAAGTTTAAAAAAAAATGGTCTTATAGTTTATGCGCGTAGTGATAAAAATTTAGTTGAAGCTATTAATGAAGTGGCACCTGAACACTTGGAAATGAATATTAAGAACTATAAAAAATATTTAACTGGAATTTACAATGCAGGTAGCATTTGTATTGGAAAATATTCGCCTATGGCAGTTTCTGATTACAATGTAGGAACTTCGCATGTACTTCCTTGTTATGGTACAGCTAAATTTTCATCAGGCCTAAATATAAACGAATTTTATAAAAAAATTAGCTATATAAATTTATCAAAAAAAGGCGTTGAAGTTATTGGGAAGCAAGCTATAACTCTTGCCGAGTATGAGCAATTAGATGGTCATGCTTTAAGTATAAAAAGTAGAATAAGGAGTTAAATTTTTGGCTAAGGAAGAAGTTTTAGAATTTAAGGGAAAGATTATAAAAAGTCTCCCTAATGCTATGTTTGAAGTAAAACTTCATGATAATGGCCATGTTGTTATTGGCTATACAGCAGGAAAATTAAAAAAAAACCGTATAAGAGTTCTTGATGGCGATGAAGTTTTATGTTCAATTTCTCCTTATGATCTAAAAAGATGCAGAATAATTTTTAGATACTAATTAATGGGACTCTGGTGTAGCTGGTGCGCACAAACGCCTGAAAAGCGTTGGGACCTGGTTCGTTTCCAGGGGGTCCCACCATTAATCAAAAAAAATTAATATACAAATAAGCTTGCATTAAATTTTAAAATCTAATAACAAGTCATCAAGCTAAAGTTAAGCTTAAAGTAAAACAATAAAAGAAAGAGTAAAATGAGTCTAAAAGGTAAAGTAAAATGGTTCAATGGCAAAAAAGGTTATGGTTTCATTGAAC